>JAAUXT010130383.1_pt1 | contig 32392 bp, 36 predicted proteins | sample 7278171 | NCBI WGS metagenome assembly JAAUXT01 (sample SAMN14350112, study PRJNA611818) | marine sediment metagenome | isolation source: surface marine sediment (1.8m) | place: French Polynesia: Moorea | collected 2018-08
AGCACTTGTCCACTGCACAAGGCATTTAACCGGTATTTAGGTCGGTCGAGTTCAAATTAGCATGCCAAGTCAACATGCAGCGCGCATCAGAAGTGGAAAGAGCCTCGTATAATCCTGACAATTCCACATTACTGTCCTTGCACACACAAGTTTCTGCAATTGACTCCCTGAATGAACGTCCCAGGATAAATCACAGCGCGCAGAGCACTCCACACAAAATCGCACCATTCACGATTGCGACCTGCACGTTCACGCAGGGGGCTGCATGGGCCTCAGGTCCTTGGCGATCTGATCCTGATCTGATCCTTCCTTTCTTCGCTTGGCGATCAGACTCCGTCGGACAAACCAAAACGACTCTGCTCCGAACAACACTGTGTTCCTCTGCTGTTGACAGGTGGAGAACGGAATTCTGTCGCTCACTGACGACGGCATGCTCAAGATCCACGACATGCAGCAGAGGTTCGAGGGTGACGTCGACTGCAAAGTGTTCCCGCGCTTTGCGAAGGACGCGCACAGCACGAGGGAAATCGGGCCCATCCAGCTCATCCTGGTCCACGGTGTGTGTCAGAAGAATCGTGCATACCGCTCCTCTGCGTGGTGGGTCATTGGGTGCAGAGGTCCACCTTCGTACTGTCATCAGTGCACATGTCTGTCTTTCAGAATCAAACAGCAATCCACTGTGCGACGGAGGTACACGTGGACCTGGTGAGCTGCAGGGCCTTTCATTTTTTTCCGATTTGTCACAAGCTTGCTTGTAAGCATTTCGACTTCACGGGCTTGTATGGTGTCTGGCTTTTGCCCGTTGCATTTTTTGCTTCTTGCTTTTTGAGCGGTTACAAGGTGTTGTTCGACGAGACCAAATGCTGCCCAATATTTTTCAGGTGTCGAAAGGACAACAACTCAGCCTGGTGAGAGAAAACAACAGGATTCGGAAGGTTCCTCGGTTTCCATTCACATTCAGGGAGCGAGAACAGCCACAGTCTGTTTCCCTCTCGTTCTTGCGTTTTCACCTGCTTTCATGCACGGCTCATGCATGTTGCAGAGAATTGGTGGGAGCGCCACGGGAAGACGGTGCTGATCGTGGTGATCGTCGGCGGCGCTCTGGTTCTCCTCATCGCAGCCTTCTGCTTCTGGACCCGCCACAACCAAAAGGTCACTCTCATTTCTGTTTTCCTCAGTTTCCACCTTGCGTGGGGTGGGGTGGGACGAAGGTGTCACCTGAACGTGACGGGGAGCCCAACTCGAAATTGAAAGATTGGCATATTAGTCGAGGAATAACAACACTTTTTGATTATTTGCAATGAAGATCACGAGGGTCTGCTTGGGCACCAGGATCCGCTGGGAATTTCAATTCCAGTTTTTTTTCAAAGAAATGAGGACTCACTCCAAAAGACTGAATGGATGGGTGGGCCAAGCTCAAGCTCAGACACAGACACAGACACAGACAGACACACACACACACACACATCACAGTTCCGTCTCGAACCGTCACATTTCTTTTCACTGCATGCAGAAGTTTGCCAGGAATTCAGGAAGCAGCGGCAGCAGCGATGACAGCGTTGGGGTCACGTCCCCGCCCCGCCTCTCCAGCCCCAGGCACCACTACGTCTCCTCCCCCCGGATGAGTACCGGCGGTCCGGCGCAGCACTCCCACCTGCAGAACGGGGCCCCTCGGTCACACGCGTACACCGTGTACGACAGCAACGCCAAGCATCACCACGTGTATGAGACGATACCCGGGGTGTCCGTCATTCAAGGTGCGCATCGTATCACACACGCGTACACGCAAGGGCAGACACACACACACACTGACACAAACACACACACACACACACACACACACACACACACACACACACGGAGGGGACAGTTGACCGGTACCCAGAACGAAATGATTTGTGCCCCGCCCAACTTTACAAACTTTGTCCCGTTTGCGTGTCAAAGTGAAATCGGGCCTCCTGTTCGCTCACCCCCGACCAAATCCTGAGATAAAATTTCTGCATTGAGTTTTCGCAACACGCGCACTATTTCCGTTGCACTGGATCAACTGGCGACAGTCACGGACAAACATTCCATTTTTTTTCAGTGGGATCGCCGAACGGCTACCCTGCTGTGGGCATGTCGAATGGCACAGGTGAGGATCCATTAGATTTGGTCACAGTTCACGCAGTCGGCCGCTTGACTCCCCTGCGTACTTGCCTCTGTATCTTTCTGTTTTACGCATCAAGGGACAAGAGATTTGCAAACTTTTGTGACCATGCACTGCGCAACAGCGTTTCATTTACAAACAACATTCCGAAACTTTACACAGCATCCATGCAAAAAGCAGCGTCACGACCCTGAATTTTGCAGCTGGGAATTACCGGTATTAGCCGCGCGCTGCGGTGGGTGCGACATCGCGACGCCTCGGAGCGGTGCGAGCTGTCTCCGATCTCTGCGAGACCCGGCACGACATTCGGGCTTCAAGCACGCATCCCTCCCAACATGCAAGAGATATTCCACAACCCGTTGCGTTCAGTTCATGATACATTGAGAAACTGCTTCAAAACGCTGTCAAAGAGACACTGTGATTTCCTGTACAAAAAAACAACCAAGCATTTTACCTGTTTGTTTTGTCTGCAAATATTTGTACCAGTTGGGATTCTTGTGCACATCCTTGATCACACGCGTGTGCGGACACAGAAACATGGGACTCTTGTCAGACGGGGCGCTTCAAAAAGCTTTCAATCTTAAGATGTTTTCACACGTGTGTACAGGTTCACAACACACACACTCACAACCAGACGCAAAAACAAACCTCAGGATTTTGGAAAGAGAAAATCAGAAAGTCCGCGGACTCCGACACTATTAAACAGGTTCGACGAGAACGTATTTCGTTCAAAACGAAACGACTGGTGCATTTTTACAACATTTTTATTGACCTCATCGGACAAAATTTCAATTTGTAAATAATTTGTTCCATTTTTTGTTGAAAACGAAATAACCGTGTGCATTTACAAATGAAAAATAAAAATGGCACAAAAACTCAGCGATAATACTGATTTTTCAAAAACTATTGACATGCATGGATGTGTACAAAAACAGCTACCCAGTTTGCAAAATGTAACAAACAAATTTGTTCGATCGCTCACACACATCGCAAGTCGTTTTTCTGAAGTGAACAACAATTTGCTGTGTTTCAGTATTTGCCTGACCTGGATGGTGCAAAAACGAAAACAGACAAAAAGAACAACAAAGAAACGAAGCCAACTTCGAACATTTCAACTTCCGTCGTACTTCCCCCCCCCCCTTCGCCCTGTCGGGCTGGAGCGCACCCTTCTCATGAGTATTGTCATCACTGCGATCACTCAAAATCTCGCCAGCCCCATCTTCTGCTCAGTCACGATGACGGATACATTTGACAATGCTGCTCGGTCCAAAGTCAAAAGCTGGTGGACTATTGTTCACAAAACTTTTGTCCAGTTTGAAGAAAACCTTTGAACATTCGGCAACACTTCAAAGTTTTCACTCAATTCTGCAGGAATAAAACAACAGGACAGGACAGGCCACCCTGACGTTCCGACTGGGCGTGCTTCAGACCCTCCGCGAAATCTCGGGTGTGATGCGCATGTCCAGTGGCCCCGCCGCGGGCAGTGTACACCACGTCGTACACGCTTTTAAAACGGACCCTGATTCCGAAACAGCAGCAAACTTGTTTTCATCAGAAGAACACTGGAATGTTTTCGAGACCGCGCAAACATGGTGGCTCCCGAGCAAGACAGATCCCCGGCTGTTGTACATATCGTGGGCTCACCGTACACCATGTCAAAACAGACACACGGACAACAGACCTGCAGACGAACAGCGGCACTCTGGTATTTTTGGATCACGAACGATCAACGATGGATACGTGTGAAATTGGCACTTGAACTTCTAGACACCACAGAATTGCTTTGGACACCAGGCACAGAGTCACGTGTTAGGAAAGGAAAACGCCCCAATTCGTGAGGGCCTTGTCTGATGATCAACCCCAAGAGTGTCCAGGTGCGGGTCCAGGTGGGTTCCCTTCACTTGAACATCATGGGGCACAACATTTCCCCGCCAAATTTTGTCCCCTGCATGAAGCCCTGGAACCACACTCCACATCTCTTTGGAGTTCTGCATGAATTCGTCCTCAGAGTGACACTTTTGCTTCAGAGTATAGAGTATGCACAAATATGTGAAAAGGTGTCGTCGCGGCAGCAAGGGAAACCGCTTTAAAAACATCTGAACTTGCACGCTCAACGTTTGTGGTCCCTGCACCAATCTGTCTGAAAGTCTGTTTGCAAGAATGATTTGCATATCGAGCTGGACTGCAAAAAACAAACAGTTGCGAACGAGTCTGCTGCACAGACACGAATGTTTTGAAGGTAAATTTCAAAAGAAAAACTCTGATGCCAGTTGAGTGAATTTTTTTGAGCGAGTTTCCTTTTGCTGCCCTGGATCGCGCGTCCTTGACCTCTTGACATCGGTGCACTCAGAGCGGCGTGTTGTGGAAGTCGACGTCCTTCTGGAGCGGCGTCATGGACGCGACGTAGCCGACCTCGTGCACGACCGGGTAGCACTCGGGGTCGCTGTCCACCGACGAGCGGAACGAGTTCAAGAACTTCTGCAGTGGGAAATAGCTGCGCTCAGTGTGCGTGTGTGTGTTTGTGGACACGCAAGGGGCTGCCGGGATGTTTCCGTGCATCTGAAGGCCATTTGCCGCACATTTTGCCTTGCCTATTTTCACAAACAAAATTGTTTTTGTTGGGGGGGGGGGAGAGGCTTCCTGAAGGCAAACCCTCCATTTGCTGGAGCCTTGCTATTATGCCTTACCTTGAGGAGGGTGGGTCCCTTGGCTTCGTAGACGGCCTTGATCATGCCGATGGGAATGCAGACGAGCGAGAGGGAAGCGATGCCCCAGCCGAGCCCCTCCGCCCAGCCCGGGAACTCGTACTCCCCGTACGTCACCGGCTTGTAGTCGGTCCAGTTGAAGATCATGATCGCCTGCAACCACCACAAGGACCATGAGATGACATTGCGGTACAACACCCCAAGAGAACCAAACAACAACACACGCGCGGTTAAACTTACAGAGAGAACAAAAGGTGCAACGCCCCAGAGTGTGTCTCTGGACTGACTCTAAGCTTCGCTTTGTGCTTCTGCGTAGGAATTGGCCGTTTGGACAGTCAGTGCTGCTGTATTTGGGCGGTGGGGGCCCTTGCGACAAGGCACGCCTCTTCCAGCGGAGAAGGACAAGTCAACAAGGGAAGCACCGTGTCGTTTGACAACCCGGGTGACGAAGACGAGCCGCATACGAAAGGGCGACAGGGTATATCTACGTCTTTCTCCCACGGAAGCACCAACTGGTGGTTCGGAGGTGGACGACGGATGCACGTGCAAAAGCTTGGGCAGCAGCCGGCGCGCGTGATGCGGGGCGGGAGGAGGGGCGGGATGTGGGCGGGAGGAGGGGCGGGATGTGGGTGGAGGGGCGGGAGGATGGGCGGGATGTGGGCGGGAGGAGGGGCGGGATGTGGGCGGGAGGAGGGGCGGGATGTGGGGCGGGAGGAGGGGCGGGATGTGGGCGGGAGGAGGGGCGCATGCGCAGCGGAACTGACCCCGATGAGGACCGGCGAGAGGAAGATCCAGCAGAAGACGAAGTAGACGTAGGGGCGCGAGCCGGTCATCTCCTTCACGTTGCGCGCCAGGCGCCGTCCGCCTGTGGACAACAGAGGGCGTGATCAGTCGGACTGTGACAGCATTCTGCTGTACTACACGGTTGCAGTGAAATCCCACAGCGCTGCTCCCCCACCGCAGCTGAACTGAATGACGAGATATGTCGCCTGTCGTCCCCTGGGGGTGAGACGCCTGTGAACCTCGCATGGTGTAATTTGCCCTGTCAGACCTAGTCGTGGGTTGTGTTGACCCCAATATTGTTGGGGCACTTTTCTTTGGAGCTTACAGTTGGGGCACTTTTCTTTGGAGCTTACAAAGGTGGGGGTCGGGCCTGTGTAAGGCCCTGGGATCGAACTCCACTCGACACAATCCAGATCAGAGGTTGTCGCAGGTTTCCCTTGAACGACCCCGACATCCAAAAGCCAAATCTATGGAGACGGAAAAAGTCAAAATGCAAAACGTTTTTTAAGTGTGCGTCTGGTGAATCTTGGTGTGCTGCGTTCATCCGCGTGCAAGACAGGCACAAGTTCGTGAGATTGTGTGTGACTTTGATTCTCGTGCGACTGAGAGAGTGTTGCGCAAAGGACAAGAAGGACAAGGCATTGTGAACCGATTGACATTTGAACAAGAACAGATTGAAGATTGTTCTGTTCTTGTGGTCGCGAACTGACACTCACATCTCCACGGTCTCCTCAGTTGGCCGCTTTGACAGAAATGATGGTGCTTCAGACGTCTACCCGCGCTTCTCTCTCTCTCTCTCTCTGCCCCCCTTTTATGGAAACCAGAAAGGTCGGTGATTTTCATTGTTCTCGTGTTGATACGTACCGTAAAACCATGTAACCGCAATCACTTCAAAGAAAGCGACCAGCATGAGCGAGATCGCGGACGAGTAGAAATCTATGATCTTGAAGAAATAAATTCCTCCCTGCAAAATATCAAAGACAGATGTACCAGACATGAATGTGTCTCTTTTCTGTTGTTTGTGCTTTACCGGACGACAAGTGTTGTGGGTTCTCTCGTTCACAAGCGCGCACGAGCAGTCATGTCACGTGCACACAGGCGCATAGTCGTGTGAACACAAACACACGCAAGCGCACGCGTACACGCACGCACGCACACACACACACACACACACACACACACACACACACACACACACACACAGAGCGGAGAGAATACTCACATTGGTGATGTTGGGGAAGCCCAAGAAGTATGCTACAACGCATACAAAGAGCACAAGCACCTCCTTCCTCTGGAACACTTTGTAAAGAAATGTCCCAAAGTGGTCCTCCAGGGCCGTGATCACCACCTCCACCGACGCGAACTGCAAGCAGCGCAGGAAACAACCCTTACACCCAGGCATCCGTCAAACATGCAACAACCTGCGAAGGCTCTGGCAGATCCAGACACAGGGAATCTGCGTCTGGAAACGGACCCGGACTGACCAGAACGCAGCGTCCGACCCGTACATAGAGATAGCGACAGCGTGATGGCTGACCACACGCAGAGATGGACACTGACTGTGATTGCGCAGAACACGGCGTCTGACCCACACGTGAAGACATGGAGACTGACCTGACTGTCAATGGCGAGGCAGAGCAGCATGAAGAAGAAGAGGGCGGCGAACAGCTGCGACACAGGCATCGTCACCAGCGCCTCTGGGTACACGATGAACACCAGTCCCGGACCTGCAGGGAGAGAGAAGCTGAGATTCAACCCGACGTGGGCCACTGCCTTGGTCAAGATACCATGAGTTCTGTGTGAACGTGGCCCATTTTTGGTTGTGGCTTGTGGCCCACTGGGTTGGTTTGTTGTGCCTGGTCTTTCAGTGCTGGTGTGTATTGTGCGTGTGCATGTGTGGTGCTTGGCCGGTGTGGTACGTGCGATGCTTTCTGCGTAGCCGCGTGATTGCTTGTGTGTGTGTGTGTGTGTGTGTGTGTGTGTGTGTGTGTGTGTGTGGTGTGTGTTTGCGCGTGAAGTGCCAGTGTGGTGTGCGCGCGCGTGTGTGTGATGTGTGTGTGTGTGTGTGTGTGTGTGTGCGTGCGCCTCACCGTCGGTGACGACCTCCTCGACCTCCCGGACCTGGTTGTGCGCGATGTAGCCGAGGATGGAGAAGATGGCGAATCCGGCGAGGATGGACGTCAGCGAGTTGAGCAGCGTGATGGACATCACGTCCCTGCAACACCCAACGTGCGCCCGTGTTACAACCACGTCACGTCCAGTGGATCTGAGACACGTGGCTTCTGGTTGACTGAGGCAGAACCAGGAACTGGGTGGGGAATGGGGCGCTGGAAAAGTGGTCCAACCACCAACAGTGCAAAGTGACACCTTCCTCAGAAAGAGCAGACCCTGGGTGGCGGAGGGGAGAAGAGTGAGTTCGACAGGGGGGCAAAATCAAGGGAACAAATGTCCGTATGCGCTGGTTGATTTGGCGACGGTTGAGGGATCTGGAACAACTGAAAGGTCTTGGACGTGAGCACTTCTCTCCGTATTGGGTGCATCCAACAACAAAATCCGCAAGGGACAAATGTAAGACAGTGTGCACCGAACTGAATGCTCTTCACAATATCAAACAAGTTATCTTGACAAGTAGGTGTTGAAGAGTCTGTTGACTTTGTGCCAGGTGTTTGTTTGATTTGATCAAACGGAAGATCTATTGATTATAGATTGGCTGATTTCGCACTCTTGAGCTTGTCAATTCAAATTCTGTTCTTCTGCTGCAAGAGATGATACAAGTAATCATGATCTTCTGAGGTTTGAAACAGACTGGCCCACAGACGAGAGACAATGAAATGGACACACACGATTGACATGCAGACATCAGCCAGCCAAACAAGCGAATGGGCGTGAGAAGCGCGAGAGCAATCTGAGAGATAAATACAGAGCTGGAGACAAGAGAGAGAGCAAAGCCTCCCCCCTAAACACACACACGATGGGCGGGCGGTACCTGAAGAGTCTGTTGTCGCGCTTGTTGTAGCTCGAGAAGGTGATCATGGAGCCGAACGCGATGCCGATCGAGTTGAAGTTCTGCGCCGCCGCGTTCACCCACACCTGAAGTTCAGTCACGTAACGATTATCAAACTGTATCAAACAACTGGGGATTTGTCTGGTCAGTCTGCCGTCATCCCCATCTGTCCAAATCAAAATGAAAGCTCTTGTGTTTGTGAAAATGGAAAAAGGGTCAATTCTGTATTGTGCTGCTGAATAGTGCGGGATCTGCACCTGAATACGCAGCGCTCGTTTCCGTCTGACCTCGATCCAATTTGACAAAATTGAAACACGACATCCCTGGCAGCTGCGCAGATGCACGTTCGTGCTCAGACAGAGCAGCCAAACTCTCACTCTTGTGGAGGGTCCGTGAGACTTGCCGTGAACACGCACGAACATATTGTTTGCGCACCCCACCCCAAAGTGGTCACCACCATTGGACCAATGCTTGTGAACTCAAACTCATTTCACCATTATTTCAAAGGGATGAGGGTGTCAGAAAATGCAGGCAACAGATGGGGTGAGTCTGTTTTGGGGTGGCACACGGCTGAAAACTGCAAGTGTGGAAGGCCCCTGAGTCCCTGATGGTGCAGGTGCTCGGGTGTGATGGCACGCTGAGACTGACCTTTGGTTCGAGGAGGAGCTCCCACTTGGGTTTGATGAAGAACTCGATGCCTTTCCACGACCCCTCGAGGGTCACTCCTCTGACTAGCAGGATCACGATTATCACATACGGGAATGTTGCAGTAAAATAAACCACCTGGAACGACAAGAGGATGCGCAGTCAGAACGACTGAGTCCGTCTCGTGTCGTGTCTTGTCGGGTTGAGTTGTCCTTGTGTTCCAGCAAAGGCAGGAGCCAAAAATTGCGAAGTCTGTGGAATCAACAGGACGCCGACCAAATTACGCGTAATGCCATTCAAAATGAAAATTGGGCAACATTCTTGAACGAATTGTGAAGCCACATCTGCAACAGGACAACTTGGGTCCAACTGTTCCTTCCAGCAGCGTCACACTGAAGCGAGTCGGGCGCGCCGGGAGACCCCCTCACCTTTCCGGTGAGCTTGACGCCCTTCCACAGACACAGGTAGACGAGGATCCAGGACAGCAGCAGGATCAGCGCCAGGTCCCACTTGAGCGTGCCCTGGTCGTCGATCCCGTCCGTCTGCTCCAGAACCTTGTTTCTGAAAACCAAAAGCGCATTGAAGAGCGCTGCAGATGCGGTTCAAGAGTCGTGTGACCACACCGAACCGTACACACAGAACCGAAAATGTAGCGTGGAGCTTCTTGATTTGGCACTTTATGTTTGATGAAATACTTGTCAAGGCCGGAGTCGTCGCGTTTCTGATATTTGGTTGAGGCAAAGACAGGTTTGGACGTTTTCGCAGATTTTTCGTCACCTTGGGTTGACACTGTCAATGAATGTGTCGAGGAACAAATCTTTGGGAGAACGGGAGGAGCCCCGCGACCCCTGAAGCTGCTGGCCCCAGAACCTACTCGTAGAACTCCTGGCTGGGAGTGACGGAGTCGTTGGGTCTGAACGGGAGGGCAGCGTCCGTGTAATTGTCCCAGCACTTGTCTGTGGTCCAGTTGTGATTGCAGTCCGCCCAGGGCAGCACAGTCTGTAAGAGGATGAGACTCTGGTGAGATCACTCGCGCATTCAGTGTGAGGTGTACACAAAGGTACGTGTGTGTTCGAAGGTGTGCGTGCGAAGGCTCGTGTATGCGTGTGTCAGCATGCGCGAAGGTTTACATGTATGAGAGCTCACGGAGGACAATTGATTGAGCAGTGCAAATTTCTAGCTGAATTGTGCAAGAATCTGTCTCAATAAACGCAATCGTGCGGTACTCAGACAACTCAAATTTTCTGTGCATCTGTTTCTGCTGTTTTATATGTGGCAACATGTCGCAAACAGCCTTTGCTGAACAAAAAGAAAATTGATCCGACCACGCTTGCTTCTGGTGAACAGGCTTTCCTGCCATCTTCCCTCCCAATGCAAACCACACACAGAACTCCTGTCACGAGTTTTTCTGTGCAACCGATCGGAGGCGAGCTGCGGCTCGAAGCTACGGGGCGCGGGGGGGGGGGGCGGGTTCGAAACGTTTCTTTCTTTCTGGCAATTCGGGAAGGCGCGAGACCAGGGTCTGGCGCAGTGGAATCTTTGACAATTTTAACAACAATTCTGCGCGACTTGCTGATACGCGCTGTCAGTGTGGCAGGGTTGAGGTCGGGAGGGGGATCTTCGGTGAACTTTCTTCCGTGCGTGGACCCGGACCTCTGCAGTGCTCAGCGCACTGACCTGGAAGCAGCTGAAGAGGTAGTAGAGCGCCCACGTGAGGATCACGTTGTAGTAGGTGGCGAGCAGGAAGGACAGCATCACCGTCGCCATCCCCGCGCCTGCAACAGAGCCACGCGTCAAGTTGTGCGCACTGGAGAGACGCGCGAGGAAAGCACCGCGCTCCTTTCGCGTCGTACGCGAACCCTTTGTCACACACACACACATACACACACACACACGCACACATTCTCTTTCTCTCTCTTTCTCTCTCTCTCTCTCTCTCTCTCTCTCGCACACACACACACACACACACACACACATACACGACGCAATGTCGTCCCAGAACCTGCTGAAGAACATGATGTTCTTCGCGAGACAGTGGGCGAAATGATAACCAGATTCGGCAAGTCCTCAAGTTGACAAAACTGTAAAGTTGATCTCAAACAGCGCAGAAGAAGATCGCCGCAGACTGTGACCTCAGCAAATATCACGAAACTTCAAAACGAACTCAATCGTGATCAGTTGATCAAATCTGCCAATTAATTTGGACAGGCAAAACGTTCGACTTTTGTACCCAGGGAATGTTACACAACCAAACACACGGGATACCCGTGACAGATCCAATTTGGATCTCGCCTGATTGTTTTTGTTTTCGCGTGGAAAGGGAAGGGGCCGCGTGTCAAGCTACAAAAGCCTCTGGATCGTTCCCTCAATGCATCGCTCTGGAAAATAACCTGTTCTTGTTCTTGTGTGTGTGTGTGTGTGTGTGTGTGTGTGTGTGTGTGTGTGTGTGTGTGTGTGTGTGTTTGTGTGTGTGGTGTGCCTGCCCACGTACACGTGTGTTTGGAACAGACACCACTCATCTTGAAGGAAAAAACAGATTTATGGTGCAAGTGTGCGTGCGTGTTTGTGTGTGCGTGCGAGCCCGTGGCTGCTTCTTGTGCGCACTCACCCTGGAAGAAAGGGCAGAGCTTCTGGATGGCTCCGATGGGCCCGCGACGCGTGAACTGCCCGACGGCGAGCTCCATGTAGAGCAGCGGGATGCCGCACAGGAACAGCATGATGAAGTACGGGATCAGGAAGGCGCCTGCAACACACGACAAAACACGGGTCAGAAGGGAAACTTTGAGGGTCGGATAAATCAACGTGTCCGACTCAGGGGCGGATTGCCTTTGGAGCGAAAACAATCTTGGGGGTTTCAAAAGACAAGACGGGACTGTTCCCCTTGAATCTCCTGCAAGCAGTGTCCGTGAGCAGAGATGCAGCACACGCTCTTCGTGGTGCAACCGTGCAAGTTTTGTTTTTCAAAACACTGTCAAGCTAGGATCAAGTGACATGTTGGACCAATTTGATTCTTCACACAATTTCTGACGTGTTGTTCAGTGTTGATGGAGATCCGACACACAGTCACATCAGGGTCGGGGCCCTCACCAAAATCCAGAATCGACACCTGAACGATACGAGTCAGCGAGGAGCCCTGACTGTGGCACCCACATCCGTCATCAACGCTGAAGCCTGGTTTGATGGACGATCTTGCTATTTTGGGCCACGTTTCAAAAGAGGAAGTTTTTGCTGTTCATTCAACAAACAAGTTTCGAAAAGATAAACTGCGGAGGTCGACCAACCGCGAGTTAATCTGCCGGTTCAGTTTCTCTTTTCACGCGTCACCAAAAAGAGAGCACCAGACATCGTCGCATCGTGAGCTTGCTTGGTTCGCCAGAAAATGGCCAGAGTAGAACTCGCTTCCACGGCCGAAGAGTACAATCAAACCCACACCTGCCAAAACAAGTGGGTTGGACTTGGGTCTCTCCTTTCAAGTTCTTTGAAGTGACTGATTCTCTGGCGCAGCTTCAGCTGGGACCGATGAGGCCGCAGATGTGACGCTCGAACCAAGTTTTTCTGCTGTTTGTGATGTTGCTTTCTGCTTGGACTGTGCATTTCCCTGCGGAAAGTTTGGCTCTTCGTTTCGATCAGTTCTCTGCAGAAACATTCACACACCCAGAAGCTGCATGCGTAATTCAGCAAAGGTGAGAAGAGTACGAGGGAGCTGTTCCCTTTCCTGGGGTGCCAGATGGGAGAATCTGCACGTTGTGGAAACACGTTACACAAGTCTTGATCTGCCTGGGGAAAGCACAGAATGTCTGAGGGAGGAAGCCAACAAATGTGGCCTCACAAAACTGCAATGTGAAGATCCCCAATTTCAGTAAAATGCAGATCTAAATGATGCTGGCAAACCAAGACATTGTGCCCATGCTGCACGATGACTGTCCAGAACGTCGGACGGGTGTGAAAAAGACGGACTTGACGGCGGGGGGGGGTGTCCTGGGAGACAGTCGTGCAGCCAAAAACAGCAGTACCACACCTGCGAGAGTTTATCATGACATGCTGCACCTGTTTCAACAGAATCAGTCGGAAGTTGAAAGCCGTTTTTCATGGCGTTGTGTCACAAAACAAGCACCATTGAACGAACTTGCAAAGATGCATGCACACAGATGTTCCTTTTTTTTCCTGTGATGCAGCGAACAAGGTTGCAGAATCCACAGCCATGTCAACCATGGCCAGGGAAAAATGGTTGTTCGCAGAAGGCAGTATCTTTGGGTGTGTCCCCTGCCAATGCGTGGCACCAGCTTCAATTCACGGACGATATGCGGCTGATTTGACCACAACCAGGTGTCTCCAACCAAAAGTGCGTTTTGCTGAATTTGGCCAGGCACCAACCCGGCTGAATTTCCAGAAAAAAGAGTGACACGAGGAAAGGTGCAAACATTGGTGACAAATGCAGAGTCAACACTCCAAACCAGGGATCGCCGCAAAGTTCGAATTTCCTGCGCACACATCCTCACAACTTTTTCCCTGAAAGTGAATACGAAAACGCTTCATCATTGCTTGCTCATTGCAAAAGGAAGAATCTATCTTCGGCCTTTGAAGGAGCGTTTCGACGTGACGACGCAAATCAAATCAAATCAAACCGAGTCTGCACGCAGCCAGGTGAACGCAGGGCGGACCCAGGACCTGGTCGAGGTTCCCGACCTCAGGGGAAGGTCGGTCCAAAAATGGAAAATGGAGGATGCCGAAGTTGAACAAGAACAAAGTTTTGAGCATACGCAGCCCTTTTTCACACTTTGGGAGTGTTGTTTGGGCACTCCGTGCACACTTTGTGGATGTCTGAACAACCTTCCCGACCGTTGTGTTCTGATGAAAGGGCTCCCATTTTTGGAGGTGATTGTGTCACTTTTCTCACTTTTCACTCAACACTCGAGACGCATCAAACAGCATGAAAAGACATGGGTGAATTTCAAGAAATTCTGCGGAGGTTCTGCATTGTCCTGCAGTCCAGGGAATAGGGTCCATCAAAGAGTCACTTTCGTTGGGGATTCCTGAGCTATTCCGTGCTTGTTGGTCGAGAACGAAATCTTTGATCTCATGATGGCTGAGAAAACACGCTCAATCAGTGACGCTGGGACTTTGTTGTTCGTCCTTGAGTGAGCGGAAAGCCGGAATTCATCAGCAAAGTGTGCCTCGGAGAGACTGGTGCCCCGCAGACTAGTGGAGCTCAATTGAGACCCAAGGAAAATTTCTCACTCTCCCATGTCAACTGATTTTCATCTGTGGTCACCTCTTCCAGCCGTCAGCTTCCCGGCGAAGCCCACCAAAACAGAGGCGACAGGTCGGACTTTTGTGTGGTCTCGGTGAAGACCGTGGAAAACGGTTGCGCTGAGCGCTGCTTGTGGTACTAAGTGCACAAAGGGATCAAAATGACACCAAAATTACAAATCCATTTGCCTGCGCCATTATTTTACTCGGGAGTCGGGTGCACTTTGCTACATTTGACGACACATTACCAAATTTCGCACTTTGTTGACAAGAATTGTGTGTACACACAATTTGCTTGCTGGTTCTCTCCAAAACAGCTTCCGCAAAGAACATGTTTCCCGCAGATTCTGCAGTGGATGGAACAGGTTTCACGTTCTTCTCAAACGTTTCGGTGTCAGTTGACCGAGACACCACCTTTGGGTGGTGCAGGTGACCAGGCGTGACTTGAGTTCACTCCAAATGTATTATTCACGTGAGAGAACAACTTTGTTTGCTGGCTTCAACTCGCGCTCATTTCAGCTTCCCACCCACCCAACAATCGTCCGTCCACATAGTCCGGGTTGTTGCCAAATTCCCAAGACACTTCTGGCAGAAAAAGACACGCGAACTCATATCAAAAGGCTTCTTTGTCATGATGCTTGCGTGCATCCACGGACGAAGGTAGCAACCCGCAGATGTTCAGTGCACAGTGCACATTGATGGGCCGAGTGAAAAGCTTCTGGTTCCCCTGGCCTGAGTAAGAACGTTGAAGAGTGTGGCCCTGAAACACAAGTAGCGGTGTCCACCAGATGACCTGGCAATGGACACGCCTCATCTCATCTCGGATCCCTCAGCTCCAAGTGACGTGTCAGGATCACAGCTGTCGTTTCCAACACACGCGAGTTTTCAATTCAACTCGAGTTCACACGATACAAAGTCAACAACCAGAAATCAAGGTGTCACGTCAAACACATTTCAACACCTTTCGCTTGATGACGTGCAGGTTACGAAATTCCTGTTTCTGCCGAATTTGTTTTGAAGCCACGGGTCTGGGGTGTCAGATGAGGCCCCAGTCGCCCGGTCCTAGATCCGCCAGGACCAAACCCCACACGAACCTTTCCACCCTGAGAATTTCGTGGGTATTCCCTGGAGAAGTGTGGACAAACAGCTCAGGTAAGAGCAGCTCCACGACAATCGATTGGCACGTGAGGCCACGGCCCCCTGCACAAGTGCAGGTGGATTTCTGGTGTGTCCGCCTCGCGGGCAGGAGCGCAGCGCGGTTCGACAGGTGAGGCGACCACACAGCTCCTGTTTGATCGGCCACTTTGGTCGCTTCGAAGGGAATGGTTTGGGCGACGCAGCTTTTACAGGGATTCTGGTTCAGACCTGTTCCGTCAGCGGATCCAGGAGGCCTGGGCCCATACGAGCCCTGAAAGAAAAGTCCCTTGCCTTCGCGGCACAAAATTTTGCACTGGTTTCTTGTCAAATGTTGCAAGGTGGTTTCTGTTTGCCCCCCCCCCTACCCCCGCTCCAAGAAGACTCTCCCCTTGTGGCAGACCGCACAGAGGTCTCACAGCCTTTTGATGTTACGGTTGCGACTGTGATTGAAACTAAAAACTGCTCAAACAAATCCAACACCGACAACAACGGGAAGACTTCTCAAACACGAGTGCTGATCGCACACATCAAAGAAGAACATAGAACGTCATCAAGTGTTGATCCATCGCTCTGCACTGCAACACGTTATCGCTCGATCAACAGAAACAGGTTCGCTGCTTGATCCAGTTGCAGTGACAAAATGCGTCTCAACTGTGACTTTCTGCAACACATCGAGTGGAGTTGGGTGGGCGGAGGCCAAGGGTCTGGTCTGGTCGGTGAAGAAAGTCGAGGCCCCATGCAGTAACCACCCAACTCCGCCCAAGGAAAACCGCCAATTCACACGATGCCTGGTGAAAGTTACCGCCCGTCAGCACCAATTCTGGATCTGTTGGACAGAGCGAGAATTGAGGCGAAACTCCAAAGGACGACCTTGAATGGCCGGACACCCAAAGCCATGTCCCGTTCAACATTTCATTCCACCGGTCAGTCCCTGGGTCACTCACCGCCGCCGCTCTCGTAGGCGAGGTACGGTCAGTCCCTGGGTCACTCACCGCCGCCGCTCTCGTAGGCGAGGTACGGGAACCGCCAGATGTTGCCGAGCCCGACGGCGTTGCCGATGGCGGCCAAGACGAACTCGATCTCCCGGTTCCACTCCTGGCGCTCCCGGTACCCTGCAATGCGCACACAGACTCAATGCGTTGAAAGAGTGGAACAAACTGCAATGTGTGAATCGACGGAGAATGGGGCTGGGGTGAGGTACTCGCGTGTATGAGTGTTGTGTCGGCGTGTACGCGAGTGATCCATACATGTGTTGCACATGGTAATTTTTGGCCGACATATCAACACGTTTTGCAGAAGTGAATCACCTCAGTCAGTAAAATAAGAGATAAAACCACCTGTTATTCATGATGGAAATTTTGATATGTATCAGCAGACAGATTTGTGTTGTCAACACAAGAAGCAACCTCACAACGACTGCAACCACTGGCCAAATTCACTCCCCATGCACCCACCCAACCACACACACACACACACGCACCCACCCAAACACACACACACCGCCGCAGACAGACAGACAGACAGACAGACAGACAGACAGACAGACAGACGGACAGACAGACAGACCGACAGACAGACAGACTCACCTTCCTTCTTGACGTTGCTCAGGTCGACGAGCCCGGTGGGTCCACTCTTCTGCGAGATGATGTGCACCTCCCGGGCGACCTCGGCCTGCTTCTCCGAGAGCCCTCCACCTTCATCCGAAGCGGGGTTCTTCGGGTCCTTCCCCTCCATCGGTAAACTGTATTGTCCAGTCATGACGCAGTCGATCCGCTCATTCAGTCGTATCGCGAACAAGAATGCTGCAAGTGAACAAAGACAACTTGTTTTTAAGTATTTGTGCAACGTGTGACATCAGCTAGTTTTGTTGCTTGTGACATCTTTTTATTGCGAAGTCTATCCAGGATGTTGATCTCTTGTCATTGAGCGGGTTGAACCCTGCGGCAAAGGGGTCGAATGGGCAAAACAGGAGCTCTGCGAATTGTGAATCATCACGAATCCAGGTCCGCGAAATCGCTGGATTCTGCTGCGTCCACCCGGAACAAACTTCGAGAAGAAATTCTTTGTAAGAGGATGGTCAAGATTTCTGTGAATCACCCAACTCTGGCTGCACAACGCTGACTGGTTGAATTTGTTTGAGTTCTTTTGACACAATAAACAGAGCGTTTTCGTGTTTGTCTGTTCACAATCGTTTTGTCAAGATTTGATTGTTCCCGCTGCAATTGGAGCGGAAATATATCGAACAGACGGGGGATGCTTGAGGAAGGGTCACCCTTGATCCACGCTCAACACGCCTCGTCTGCATGTCCCAAAACAAGTGCACAATTGTGCCAAGTGTAACACAGCGCTTTGCGTCACAAGATACGCACAAGAATGGCAAAAACGCCTTTTGGAAGGATGATCAGATGATGATGATGATGTGTGTGTGTGTGTGTGTGTGTGTGTGTGTGTGTGTGTGTGTGTGTGTACATGTGTGTGTGTGTGTGTGTGTTGCAATGTGGCAAATGTCAACCAATCCAAAGCACGGTGAAAATAGAACATTTTTGAAAACATTGAAACAATTTGAGAACATTTGAAATTCTCGTACGACTGTCGCGGTTGGCGCATTTTTGACATGCCATGCATGAACTGAGTGCTTTTCACCCTCAAAGGTTGTTTTCAGGGGAACATGCGTCCCGTTCGTGTGACAAGGGAATAGATTGCACAGGGCACACGAGTTCAAGGATCCACACTCGACAGACCTCAATGAGTTCAGTTTTCCACTTGAGTTCCGCTTTGAACCCCCTCATCGCAATTTTGGCTCGCTGAGCACATTCAGTGGACACTTTCATTCGAAAACGAGAACAGTTGCCAAAACGACGCCCCTTCTCGAATTGACAACATACTAAATTTTTCGTTCATGTTTGCACGCACCAAGCGACGAGCACACAAAGCAAACTTGAGGTGAGAGCAGGACACCCGAGCGACAGTGCGTGATGTTGTCTCCTTACCAAAGCACAAGTTTGAGCCGCCGGACCCCAGTTCGGACTGGATCCAGATCCAGGATACGCCACAAACATTCTGGATCAAGGGTGGCACGACCAATGAACTTGCTTTCATCGCAGGTGCTTGGGTTGTCCAGAAGCTTTGATGTGCGGCAAGCTCTGGCAATGATTCAGAGAAGAAAATTGCCGACGCAATGAACGAATGAACGATCTTTTGGAGGTCAGTGGTCAGCCTCTGACGAAAGTGCAGATTTCTGTGAAGCGCTTCGCCACGGATTCTGTGGGCGGCAAACAGAGAATTGGCAGTTGCTCAAAACGACGACTGACGCACACATCACTGTGTGCGTTTGGACTTTTTGTGACGGTCGACTTGAGAAGACAGTCCTGCGCGGCTTTTGAGTGATGGTCGGCTCGAGTGGAATTTGGTTGATCCACTTCAGGCCCACTCTCGTCCATCTCAGCCAAATCACAAGGTGTCCACCACCAGCCAACTTGGGTTCTGCTCGGCAAGTTACAGGGCCGTGTATCTGTACACGTTGACTCCACCACACACACACCACAACCATTCTCACTTTGTCACCTTTATCACACGCGTCGTCAGAGAACGCCAACAATCGCAGTGCTCTCTGGTGCTGTCGAGTTCGGTGGATTCAATCGAGCGCACCCAGCGGCGGATCCCGCGGGGGGGGGGGGTCAGGGTCGATCAGGGGACCGCTTCCGAGAGGCCGAATTCTGAGGGGGAGAAGGGGGCCTTGGACGTCAGGGGATGCAGATCTTAACCCTGCGGTTGGATCCGCCTTCCCCTGTCAGGATCCGCTCCTGCTTCGTTCAAGTTCAATGGGATGTGTTTCATCAATTGAAACTACAAACACGTCGTGCTGTGTCAGGGCAACGGACTTGGAATGGCAGGTTCGTGTTTCAACGCGTGGACTACGTGTCCCAACCAAACACCGCTCCTTTTCATTTTGATTCTGAACACCACGTGTGCGATCGGGAAATTTCCGCGCGTCAAGCGAATTGTGTATCTGGATCGAGGGCCTTAGATTTCAAGCTCTGACCAAATTGCACCGACAAGGGTCAACAGAGACCAACCAACTTCACACCAAATTCTTCAAACGCAAGAAACATTTTTTGCGGTGTCGCCAAAAACGGAAATTTCCCACCCACGTTTCTGCTTTGTTCAATTCAAATGAATGGAAAAGGTGTGGCGCAGATCTTTGTTATTTTGTGTCTGTTCACCCATTTCACATTTTCTGTGAAAGCTCAAACTCACCTTCAGTGAACTCGCAGGCAGGTCACCGTCCAGTGTCAGTCTGTTAAGGTGTGCAACTCGCCAGCACTTTTTCCCACTGTTATGCACTTACTTAGAGTTGAAGGCCGCCGCCAGCCAATCACAAGTCAACAAAGTAGAGCAGTGATTCAGTGGCCGGCAGCTCTTCTCACTTTTCTCCACATCGCGGTTGTTATCGCAAATGCAGATATTCCCAGCCAAGTCTTCCACAATCGACCACGCAACAATCGCTTTTGGAAATTGCTTGGCACAATTCTCGACACCAGCGAATCAAAATGAACATTTGGGTTTCTGTCGATAACGTTTTTATTCTCGCCTACACACAAGAGCCCATTAGAAAACCATTTTGTGCGGGAACTGATGGTTGTTGAGGGAGAAGAGGGCTCCCAGGTAGCCGAACATCAGTTTCTTCTCGGGGCTCTTCCTGATGGCGGCCAGGACCTGCGTGTCCACGTCCACCTGGTCCTTCTTGCGGTCCTCAGACACCGTGTACTTCTGCAATCACACACCAAGAGGAATTCAGATTTGGGGCACACTCATCACAAACCAAAATTCCAATTCTAACCCTACGCCAAAACAACTTTGTTCTGTGGACAGCGCACGGGTGCAGAGTAAATGCTTGAGCCCAATGCAGACAAAAATGTCTTGATCCATCCGAGTGGGCTGTTTTGATGTCTCAGTCTCTCACCTCTTTCTCGGTGTCGAAGATCTCGCCCTCGGTGTGCTTGGGCTTCTTGAGCTTCTTCCGGCGGAAGTACTCGTCGTTCAGGTGATCCGGCACCTGGAAACGACCAAACACGTCAATCACACATGAGAATAGAACACGGTTCACGCCAGTTGAATCTTTCCGGACAGAACACGAAAAAGCAGCAATTTGTTCCGTTCTGGCCGAACCAGACGCGGAACTTTGGGCTCTGCACGTCACTCCGCATTTCAATGAGGCCGAAATTTCAACGAGGACTAATTTTTAAGTTGCTGCCTTTTACATTTTTGTGGCTAAAATTTGCACGTTTCGGCAAAGTTGAACGCGAGTTGCTTTTGACCAGGCTCTGGTTGGGAGACGTGCTCGACAAGCTCACAGCGGCCACAACGTGAGCTGAGTTTCAGAGAAGCAGAGGACGCTCACTTTGACGTCACCGATGTCCAGCTTCGTCTTGGTGGCGATGCAGTAGATCTGGTTGACACGACGCAGCGGGCACCCGTTCAGGTGGAATGGACCTGCGCATAAAACACTGCGTACAGACACCCGTTCCATCACACGCATTCACACAACGATGGATTTGCTTTGTACAGGCAGGCTCAGACAAAATTGGCAACAGACCAGTGAAGTGGTTTTTGACAGCAGGCATTCTGTCACCAGGCTTCACTATTCAGGCGCAAATTATAACATCATTGCCTTCTTCAAGTGCTTTTGGCATGCTCGGCGACTCCGACGTTTTCAGCATGTGTTTCGAAATGAATCCTACTTCGTGAGGAACAAGCACGTCCCGCAGGAGTATGTGGCCAGCAACTCACCAGTGACTAGAAGCAGCCCTGATCCCAGTTGCTTCAGGAACACAACCCTCTGTAAGAAGAAATACCGGCTTGAACCAGTGAACGCAACTCTGCTGTTTCACGGTCAATTCGAACCGTACGATCAAAAGTGGCTCAGACATAATTGACAACAGACCAATGAAGTGGTATTTGACAGCAGGCATTCTGTCACCAGGCTTCACTATTCAGGCGCAAATTATAACATCACTGCCATTGGAGGGAGATATCAAGGCTTCCATCGAGTCCAGAAACTCAGCCCACATTCCGAAGGGCGAGCGTTTTGTGTCGGATTCGCTGGGAGAGCGAGCACTGCGTACCTTTCCCTTGTGTCTGCCGGCGAGCAGGATGAGCACGGTGCCTGGGGTGATGCTGCTGCGGATGTGCCGCTTGTGCTGACTGAACGCCTGCTTGCGCGACTTGAGCTTCCGGGGTCGCTCTTCCGTCGGGTAGAACTTCGGCTGAAAGGTCGAAGACGATCTTGAAGCATTCATTTCAACAATGTCGCGACACTGTGGCTTGGATTCAGCAGAAATCTTGTGAATGACGCACGTGAAGAAATTCACTCACAAACTTGGTTTTCCTGACGATACGGAAGTTTCCGTTCTTCTCGCCACCGATCTCCTTCTTGATCATCTTGCCCTCCCTCTTCTTCTCAGGCTTCTTGTTCTCCTTGCGAGCCTTCTTGATGCTTTGCCTGAAACAAAAGGAATAAAATTTCTAGCCGTCACAAGAACTCGCCAAACAAGAAAGCTTTTCACAACCGCTTTCGTCAAGAGCGTGGCATGCACGAGGAGCAATGACGTCGACCCTGGCCCAAACGTTTGAAGGTTCCCAGCTGCAGACGCCATACTGACAACAGCCTTCAGCCTGCCAATGGGGACCTGTGAATGTTCCAAGCTTATCTGACAACGAAACGAAACATTTAGTCCACCCACCTGTAGAGCGCTCGCTTCTTGTACATGCGCGCCTGGGAGAAGCGCATGACTCCGCTCCCACCCAGCACATAGTTGCGGGGCCTCGTCTTCTTCTCTTCCCCCATTCTGCAACACGAAGGTCAGGAAATATTGAAGGGGTTGTCCCGGGTATCACAACAGACCCAGTCTCTGCGTGGCTTCTAGATCACTCGACGAGCGTTCGCTGCAAGACAGTTTTCCACCCGACAATTTGGTGATATCTCAGGCAATCATGCTCCACCAAATCATCGAAGTCTGGCATCGAAAGCAGCACACCAGCTTGAAAGAAGCCACGATCGATTACAGATCAAACCCCCTATTATCACACACCTGCGATGTTGTTACCCAGGATTGCAAGAAACGAGGCATTTTGAACGATCCTTTGCCCGCATTCCTCATACGAGCAACCTATTTGGACACTTTCCATTGGGTTTTGCTGCAATTTTGATGAATGACGCCCAAAATTGTCTGGTTTCTGCTCGGTGAAGTGTCCACAGGGCCAGAACCGAAAGGGCATGTGAATCCAGCCAACTTCAACTGGTAGTTTATGACATACAATTCCATCTTGCTCTTTCAAATCACACACACTGGCTTTATGCACTTCTACTTTAATATTCGAAATGCTTTCTGTGAATTTCACGGGCATTAAAAGGCCGATGAAACGAGATTTAAAAACATTCACTCACTCGTCGGAGAAAGTTGATGTTGAAAAAGGCCACTGCGCAGGCGCGGACCTCCGAAGTGATGACGTAAAACACAAGCACTTTCTGTGCACAAAGAACTGGAGAGAGAAGAAAATTCTTTCACTTTGTGTTTCCTTGTTGAGGGACCAATTTACACCTGCTTGTGAGTGGTGGGATCTTTGAAGCTGAAACTAAGTGATATTGAGAAAGTTGAGAATTGCTGGGAGGCGACGCAAACTGTCTCTGAAGGGGAATTTTTCGCTTGGAGATGGCTTGAGCAGACGGCCAGTTTTCAAGAGAATCCAGGTGTTTCGAACAATGCGGCCACTTCGAAGGGTTTTCGACGACGTGTCAGAGATTTCAAACCAGCAAGGTCATATTCAGACACAGAACTAAACTGGAAAAGAATATGGGGTGTAGAAATCCCCCAGACCACTTATGGTTTGCTTGCAGCTGAGATCGCCCGAATTGAATCACAGGCCAGGTTGTCTGGTGTAGATCTAATTTGACAATGGTGTCGAGTGAATCGCACACAGTAGAAAGCCAGTTGGTCATGTCACTAGTTTCCCAGAAAACGTGAAACAGGCGGATGACCAGATTCTAGATCCAGGCAAAGGGTTTTTGGGGTGGGGAAAAGCACATTGCGAATTTGGCAATTGGTTGCTCCCCTCGACTCTGCTCAACCTGTTGTTTCGTTTCCAATGTCCTTCCATCTCATTTTGTTTTCTTGCAGAACGAAGTTTTCCTCAGTATGATGCCTGTAGCAGGTGGGTTGCGATCCTTTCTTGTTACATTTTGTCAGCAAAGTGACAAAAAGTATGTTTGGATGACTGATGACAACTGCCACAAAAATAGGAACATCATTTCTGCACTGACATTGATGAAGCTGTGTTTGTGGTTACAGAGATGAGTCATTCGGATCCTCCAGACTACAAGAAGAAGTACAAGGCGTTGAAGAAAAAGCTGAAACTTCTGTTGTATGTGAGTATCAGTCCGAACCGAACAACCGAACTCGGGATTTCATCACAGGTGTTCGTGTTGTTTTGCACGTGCGTTTCTGTTGGAATTTACTCCAATCTCTTTTGTTTTTCCAGGAGCATGAGTGTTTTTTGGAAGAATTACGCAAGTCACAAAGAAAGCTTCTGAAGGTGTCTCGGGACAGAAGGTGACCTCACCTGTTGAACTCTGCCATGACATTCACTTTGCGCTTTCGCTTTTCTTTATCGCGTGTGAACTATGCTCTTCTCCAGCGCAAATTTATTTTCCGTTCACAGTTTCCTGTTGGATCGGCTGCTGCAGTATGAAAACGTGGACGATTCGTCGAGCGACTCCGACATGACGGCGTCGAGCGATAGTGACGCCGACGGGAGAGACGCTCTTCCCACAAAGCGGTCAGAACGACACGTCTATTGAAATTAACTCGTTCGGTTGGATCGAGGGACACTTCGGAGTGTTGTGTTTCTTGGCTGTGGTGCACACCCAGGAGGGCAAGGCAAAAGATGTCAGACGCAATTTCTTCTACTTCTGTTCAACCTTTCTTCAAAAAGGCGCGATCGACCCTCTCCTCTCGTGGACGCCATCCATCACGTCTGGATTTTCTCTCTCAGCATCGAAAGTTCCTGTCATTGTCCGTTGTGCACTTCAGGAAGCGCTCGCTGCCGCCAATGCCGGCGTTCCCGCCAGGGTTCGGCGACAACGCCCTCATGGACGCCGCGACGTTCGGCATGGGTCCCGCTGCGGCGGGCGGGCCGCATCTCGTCCCGCAGTCCTCCGTGGTACGTGCGCGTCAGTCTCTTTCGTTGTTCTATCGTTGTGATTGGTGATGCTGGCGTCTTCCTTCTGATATACTTCTTCACACGTTTCTCGGTCGATCTCTGTTGCAACTGAACCAACAGCAGCAGCAACAAAATGAATTTCAAAAAGCTAACAAATAAACCTGCAAGAATAACATTCTAATCAGTCCACTTCGTGCGACAACTTTGCACTTCTCCTTGTTTCCTTTGCCTCGCCCAGCCGCCCGCTTCGGGGTCCTATCAACACACTCAAGCTCTCGCTCAGCTCACAGCCTCGTTGCCTCCGTCTTCTGTAAGTTTCAGCCTTCACTCCGTCTGTCTTCCAGAGCGGTTTTCTGCCGTCCTTGCTGTCGTCTTTTTGACAGAACAAGTTTCTCTGTCGTTTCTCTGGTGCGTGATTTCCACTTCAGCTGTCGCAGAACGGAGCTGCAATGATTGACAACTCTTTTTGTATTTCAGACAATGAAAACAGCAGAACCACCAAAGAAAAAGGCAAAAGTCACCAAAAAGCCCAAAGCAGGTGGGAGCAACCAATGAAACATTTCACACACAATACATTTTGTGTTCTGGAAAATATTCACAAAATTTTGCGTCATGTGTGCGATATTTTGTGAACAATTTTGTTGCAGGTCAGAAGCGGGCGTCTCCCGGCTCCTCGAGCAGCTCCAGCGCCGCCACCGTGTCGGGGCTGATGGCGGCAGCAGCGGCGGCGCGGCAGCAGCAGCAGCACCAGGCAGCAGCTGTCGTGGCGGGCACCATGACCCGCGAGGAGCTGGAGCGCCACCTCGAGATGAAGCAGAGCTCCAAGCCGCAGTACATGAGCCTCGGACAGGCCATGCACACGCTTCCTGACGACATCTTCGGAAACGAAGACTCCAATCCAGGAGGGTGCGTATTTTCGTTGACTTGACGAGGCCGTGCTGCCCCGAGCACGGGTCACGCCTTCCGGCCTTTCGTGAATCAGTCCCGTGTGACATCAGCCGCTCTGGTTTCCACAAACAAAACAATTCACCGCCACAAAAGTGGCATTCAGCAAGCACCTTGCCGAAACTTGTGCGACTGACGCCAAGTTCCCGTTACACTCACCGTTCTTGTTTGCTCGCATTTAGGTTCAGCATCGTGGGGCTCGGAACTGACGAAGACGACAGCAACCTCATCATTGACTCGACGGAATGAGATGCCATCACGTGTTCCAAAGACAAAAGTGACATTTTCGTTCATTTTGTGCCAACGCATGGATTGTGGAAAAAGGTCCGTTTCAAACTGGACGAGTCTTTGCGTTGCGTCTGTGTCCATTTCGACTGAGCCACAACTGCACACTGGCTTGTGCAGGGACGAGACGTGTGACGCTCCAGTGTGAAACAGGCTTCGCTGAAGTGATGATGTGCTGTGTGAAGGTCGGTGTCAACAACTGTTCACACCAGTTGCCACGAGAACAGCTGCTGAACTCGATTTCTCCCGATAAGCCTCTGTGGGACGCACCGACAAACGTGGACCAGATATTTCAGACAGTTCGGTTTGCCAGCGCATTTACACGAACTTTGCACGGTGTTCGCTGCAAAGATGTGAGTCATTGGAAGACAAGAAATGTCCAAAAGTTCGTTTGTCGATGAATGCACTGTGTTTTGTGGCGTTGATCTACATTGCGATTTCCTTGTGCTTCACGTGCTCTTGTGAAGAAAGGACCAAGAAGAAAACATTTTTGTTTTGCCATTTATTTTCAACATATTTGTCGACATCGGCAAAACGCGGAAGACACTCCCGATTTCAAATCGATTGTCTCGCAAAAACGAGAACCCCGCAGTTCGATTCTGGCTGCACCAGATATTCAAAGGAAATGAGTATGTTGAAAAGTGCATCTTACACGGGGCCTAAAAAACACTAACACAAACGAGGGGTACGCCTTATGTCTTGAAATTCAGTCTCTCATAACGTTCTGACTGGACAGACAGCGTGTCTCACTCACTCCTCAACATCGGACACAGGCAAACAAATTGTCTACAACACAAACGACACACATACCAAACGGGCACGGGACACACCGCACACAGATGCTGCCAAAGTGGCGACTCCTCGCAGTGAAACACGCAGCAGTAGCACACGAACTTCAGTGCGACTTTTTCCTGCGCTTCGGCCGGGGAGAGCGCTCCACGTCCCTGGACGTCTCCACGTTCACCGGCGGACTCTTGGCACCACTGTCACTCTCAACAGATGCCTTCACTCGAGTCTCAGCGTCATCCTCCGGCTCATCGGAACAAACAGTCGTTTCACCAGCATCAGTTACAACCACCAAATCGTTGCCATCTGTTTTCGTCTCTGCTGCACCGAGTACGTGTTCAGCACTGGCACCTTCCGCGACCCGCACTTGACTTTGTTCCTGCGTCGCCACATCTTCAGCGTTGACAACAATGATTCTGGTTCCCGTGGCCTTGTCAATGATCGAGGTTCTGACCCTCGTTTCCTGCACCTGCTGCTGCACGTTGCTGTTGTCCTGCACAAAGACGACGTTCTCTGCTGGAGCGGCAGTGATGTCCTCGGCCGCCTCGCTGACGACGGCGGCGGTCTCGGTGTGCTCGGTGAGCTGCTCGAGGTAGGAGCGGCGCACCTGGGCGAGCTGCTGGTGCAGCAGGTCCTCGTGCTGCGCCTTGAGCTGCTGCAGCAGGTCGTGGATGTGCGTGTCGAGCGGGATGCTCAGCTGCGCCGTCAGGTCCGCCTCCCGCTTCTGCAGCACCGCGATCGTCGTCGCCTGCGCCTGAACCTGGGAAGTTAGCGAGGGATGGATCAATGACGTGATGAAGAGTTCGCCGAGTTTTGTTCGTAGCAGGGGTGGTGCTCCATCAGGCGTGGGGTTGGAAGGCAGTACAACGCACGTGTGGGAATGTTCGGCCAGATATAGGGTGACGCGTAGGGCAGTGAGAGCTTTCATTACGTTTTCAGGATGGCTCAGTCGAACTTCGCTTCGGGAGCCAGCGTCAGGAGTGTGTGTCAGGTGTGTGTGTGTGTGTGTGTGTGTGTGTGTGTGTGTGTGTGATGGAATGTGTGTGTGTGTGATGGAATGTGTGTGTGTGTGTGTGTGATGGAATGTGTGTGTGTGTGATGGAACGTGTGTGTGTGTGTGTGTGTGTGTGTGATGGAACGTGTGTGTGTGTGTGATGAAATGTGTGTGTGTGTGATGGAATGTGTGTGTGTGATGGAACGTGTGTGTGTGTGTGTGTGTGTGTGTGTGTCGCACCTTGTCCCTGAGCGTGTTGATCTCGTCCTGTAGTCGCTGCGCCTCCTCCCTGTGCTCCGTCAGCGCGCGGCCGTGCTTCTGCTGCAGCTCGTGGTACTTAGTCTCCCACCGACTCGCCTTCTCGGACTCCGCTCTCGAGTCCGTGAACTGAAATGTGTCAGATGTGACGGTCAGTCCCCAGTGTGGGTGAGTCCGCCGTGTGAGGATCGTTTCCACCAGCAACTTGTTCGGAGGATCTGATTTGCTTCGAAACTTTTCTTCTGAACGAAGCACAATAGATCGTACTCTTTGTTGACTGTCTTCGCAGTGCTCGGGGCAGCGTGACAGTGTTACAGCAAGACACGTGATGCGGAATTGGACAATCGAGGAAGGATACAACAAAGTCTTTCACAGGGGGGGGGGAGGCGGACGAAACACGGCTAAACTTCAAACCCAACGATTTCAACGAAACTTTCAATTGCAACCCAACACAGGAATTATCTCGACAAGTTCAGACCTGGGAACGACCCTTGGGGATGTCACTATTTTCTTGTTGGTACGCGGCGAGCAAAGCGTTGGCGGATTCTTTGCATGCCTCTTGGCTGGGGCAATTGAAGTCTGGATTGTACGGGTATCTGCGCAGACTGGAGCGCTTCTGCCCAGGCGCAGCGCCTCTGCTGGGAGGGGTCCACACGTCGCTCTGAGATTTGCGCGGGAGACGCGCCGACTCGACCGGCGGGGTGAAGGTCACAGCAGGAGGGTGGTACCCGTAGCTGGGGAGGCGCTGCTCTTTGTTGGTGCCTGCAGCGCACGGGGGCACAAAGCCTCCATAAATGCAGTGTGGTTCGTGGTTGCACGACAGGCGTGTCACATCAGACACTGCGGCAATCTCTGTGCTTTCCACTCCTTCTTTGACTTGCATTTTAGATCCTTCGTTCTGAGCAGCCTGGCCTCGAATGGGTCCATTGCGCACAGTGACTCGAATCAGAGTTTGTCCGAGTTTGCAATCTTGAAAGGAGTTCCCTTGGACCTCTTCGATGACTTGAAACTTTTCGTCTGGAACTGTCCCTGTTTTCACCACACGCGCTTTGTCTTTGCCAGCAGTAGAACTGGCACCGTTTGACAGGTTCGCTCCGGTTTCATCCGTTACGGACACGATTTCTTCGAAATGGTCGATGTTTTCACAGTTTTGATTCTGAGTAAAAAGACCACAAAGGGTCACCATGATGCGCACAACCTCGCCCGCGAGTAGCATGACAAGCACCAATTCGAACTGGCCCCTCCCCTCCCAGGGGTGCGAGAGTGCCTGTATGCAAAACCGCGCCGAGACAGGGGTGCCTGGCCAAACAACAACCACAGAACACAACCTGCCACCGACTTTGTCGAGGATTGGGTGGAAAGAGGAGGAAGGCACAATTCAAGCAACGGTCAAAGGATTGTCACCGGCCGACTGAACCAGTTTCAACAGCGTTCACGTTCGTTTCGAGTTCACACACACATTGGTTATAGAAGCTGCACACGTCGTGTCCATCGAAGGAAAACGGACTCGGGACTCACCTCGAGTGCGTGGCTGAGCTCCTGGATGTTGGCGCTGTGCAGCGCGCTCTGCACCTGCGACGCGTCCAGATTCTCGTCCGCCTGGATGATCATGATGGTCTGACCCTCGGCTCCCACCGTCTCGTTGGCAGCGACGGACACCTGCTGGATCTCCACCTCCTTCCCGTTCATCTGAGACTCGTCAGTCTGCGCGATCGTGAACGCTGAAACAGGCAAGGAAAGAAGTGTTGTCGTCAGTGAATGATCAAGGGGTGAGTTGTTGGAGTTTCCATTGTGCAGGACTCAACACAATTTTCCTTTCCAAATAGACTGCTTTGAAACAAATACCAATGATTGCGCTCAACAAAATTTCCAACGAAAAGCGACGGCTACGACTCCGTTTTTTTCTTTTTTTTTTTTTGCATGTTCGGGCAGTCTGTCAGCGTGTTTCTTTTCCCCTGAAGCGCGCAGGGACGTCGGCAGGTGGTGCACCTGAGGCGGGGATGGGGGACGTGGTGATGAGAGCGTCCCCGTCCTGCTGTGTCACGTGTGTGATGGTGTTGGCCGCTGCGTCGCTCTCCTCGTAATTCTCCTTGTTCACATCCTGTCAAAATAAAGACTGGTTTCAATGAGTGCCATTTTGGGTTGGCAAAATCCAATCATTCGTGTGTTCGGGATTTATTTTCAAACAGTCAACAACACTTACCGAGGCGACCTGGATCTGGAAGGTTGTTTGCGGGTTTCGGAAGTGCGTGCGGTAGTGCTTGATGGCTTCATCGCGGCGGTTGAAGCCATTTTTGCATCTGAAATACGATTCAGTGGGTCAAGAGCTTCAAAACCCTCATTTTGATGAAACAAGAAACACAATACACAAGCAAGTGAAACTTGTTCGTGTGTTCCGTTTCCATTTCCATTTCATTTCCAGGAAAACAAAAGCCCACCTGTAGCAGTGCCAGTGTGCTCCCTTGAATTCTTTGGTTCCTTTGATCGTTCCGACGATGTCGCAATGGTCACAGCACCTCAGAATCTTCAAACCTGTCGGTGAAACGACAAAAGACAACAATTGATAATTCAGCTTGGAATCTGAGATTTCGGACACAACTTCAACAGCTTACTCTGGAACACACAAACAAGGAAAATGCTGTTGCGTTGAACATTCCGCACGCGGTTCCGCGTGGGACAGTTGACTTTCCCTCCTATTTGCAACATTTGCTACATTTTTTGTTTCCACGGAAGACATTGATTTTGCAACATTTTTGTGATGTTGACAAAGAACTCGTCCACATGCACTTTGACGCAATGGTTGAAAGCTTGCGGTGATTGCGCGGACACGGGCTGGAACAACCAGGTACAAAGCAGAAAACACAATGGAGATAAATTCTGCACAGGATTTACCAGAGAAGTCGATGCCCTTGTCCACGTGTTTCACCCTGTAATGCGCCTTGAGGATCACGGGGTCGTGATAGCTCTCTGTGTTGACGCAGAACGGGCAGTGCATGTGCGGGCTGCGATTGCGACAAGTCGTGCTCATGCACTGCACGGGTTCGTAGTTGTTTTCGGTTCCCTTGATCCGCACGCTGGGGTGTGTCTGTCAAAGCACAAGGCACATGCAGTTTGATGACAATCTGAGCGACACACAACACTGAGGTGTATTACTTGACGGTGCAGAACAACCTGCGAGAAAAGGCAAATATTTTCGTCAAATTGAATCTGCTTGACAGATTCTAGAGAGTCTACAGCGTGGGGAGGGTTGCAATTCAGCCCGACGTCTTTCCTCCATTTTCCTTTGTTGCCTCGTGTCTTTTCGCTTTATTTCCGCGCTTGAAACACTTACCGTGTATACATTCATCATCTTGATTGTCCTTTTCACTCACAACAACACGATCGTGGCAAATAACAATTGTTTTTCAGTCAAATTCTTCAAAATTTGAGTAGACCAGTGCGCTGTACGTCACCAATTCTTTCTTTTCTAGTGACGTCACCAGATTCGTTCGCCACCTGCACTTTCCCGCCATCTGGCAGCCGCTGGTGGAAGATGCCTGGAGTTCATTTTTGAAAGAAAGTGAGATTCCCTGGCTGATTGTGTTTGGGATTTTCAACATCACCGTGGAAAACTTGTCCTGAAATCATAGGTGAAACGTTGAGGAAGAAATTCGGAAGTGCCATCATTCTGTTGCTTCAGATGCAGTGTCTAAGTGTCAGCTGCGAAAAAAGTGGGCGAAAATAGGTGAGTGTGTGAATGAAAACTTTACACAGTGCGGTGGAGAGGGGCCACTCCTCTGGTTCCGCCTCTGACGGCTTCATGCTGGGAAAATTGTTGTTGACCGACGATTGAGTATGCCCTGCTTTGGATGCCGTTATTTTTCACACTCCGACAGACTCAGAGTGCTCACTCAGATTTGCGAAGGACCCAATGGGAAATGGAGCGATTTGTGGAGTGACTTGTGAACCACTCACCTACTGTTGGCCGTGTGAGATGCGCCACACAAGCCTGTCGAAATTACGGTTGCTTGCTGTGCCCAAGTTGAAGTGGTCAATCACAGCTCTCAGGACCCGGGGGTGGGTCTTGGCCAGCCCCTGGGTGTGTGCTTCGATGGCGAGTTTCCTGGCAATGTTCTGGCACAGGAAACTAAGAAGGTCAATTTCTTCTGGGGTGATCGGCTGAGGCGTACATCCAACATTGGCAGCTATGACAGTCAAAGAGTGCCAGAACCCCGAGGGGTCACATGATCACC
>JAAUXT010008669.1_pt1 | contig 32379 bp, 32 predicted proteins | sample 7278171 | NCBI WGS metagenome assembly JAAUXT01 (sample SAMN14350112, study PRJNA611818) | marine sediment metagenome | isolation source: surface marine sediment (1.8m) | place: French Polynesia: Moorea | collected 2018-08
ACACACACACACACACACACACACACACACACACACACACACACACACACACACACACACACACACACACACACACACACACACACACACACACGCGCGCGCGCGCGCGCGGTGGATGTCAGCAACATCGGATAACAGCTCTCAGAATCCATTTTATTGTTCTTGTCGTACAGATTTAAACGAAAAGAACACCGAAACACCTCCTGGCGGTATCAGCCAACAGGATGTTCCAGGAGTAGATGAGAAGTTTTCCTGAGATTCTGAAAAGTTTTGGTGGGGATGTCAAATGACTTTCGATCGGAGGGGGAGTAAAGGGGCAGAGTTCACCAACTGTTTTTGATTCTGCGACCAGGGATGAGTGGGTGTTCTGCCGTAGGGTCCCCTCAACTTCGCACTCTGGGAGGGGGTCTCTCCAACCTTGCTCCCGACGGGAACCTTGCGGGGGTCTCTCCCATTTTGCACCCAAAGGGTCTCGCCACAAATGCACAGGGGGCACCCAAATTTGCAACCTTGCAACTGGCAGGAAGGGTCCGTCGCGGTGAAAAAAACGAATTCGTTCATTCAAAAGTTCAAGGAAACAGCACCACACACAACAGCTAAGAAAAAGGATTGAAAATGTCAAAGAAGTTGAACGCTTCCTCTTTCCACTGTGTTTGTCTTTCTTGCACTTCTTCCTGCTCCGGAATAAGGCTTCGGATGAAGTTCACGGTCAGCTGATAGAGCGAGGAATCGCGCGACTCCGGTTTGCAGATGTTCAGATGAGTGAGGTCCTTCATGAGGACAACTTCTCCGAATCCAGGATCTGCAGCAGATGACCAAATGGAAAACTGGTTTTGTTGCCCGAAAGCAGCGAAAAATACGGTAGTCACGGTCAGTCACTGAAGAGATGAGTGGTCGCGTATTGTTTCAGGAACATGCCGGTCAATCGGGCTGCCTCAGGACTGAAGCACTGTGACGTCAGCGTGAGGTCAAAGCACGCACACAGAACATTCTATTGGGAAATGGTACAAAACATCAGTCATGGAAAGGTGACTCAGCAGTGCCTTGGGTCTTGAGACAGGACAGAACGCTGTTGGTCCTCTGTGAACCTGGTCACTTTGTGACAATACCCGAAATTTTCGAGCTGTTCTGCCCTTGAGGGGATATCTCCCATTTTGCACCCAAAGGATCTCTCCACAAATTCACAGGGGGCACCCAACTTTGCAACCTTGCAATGTTCGAAGTTGATCCTGAGTCGGTTTTGCCGAAAAAAATGTTTCCTCACTCTTGCTAGGAAAGCCTCAGTGCGTGACATATGCATCTGTGCCATTTGTGAGGTCACCTGAGTTCTCTCCAGCCCGAACGGTTCAGATGCCGGCATGTCAGAAACTTCTTTGACTTGAGGAAGACACATCTTCGACTCACCGCTGAATTCAGGCGGAACAAGGAACTCCTTCATCTTGAAAGGGATGTCAGTTTTGGCCCCTTCACTGAAGCTCAGTGTCTGGAATCCTCGACTGGAAACCACCTCAGTGAAACGCGAGTGCAGCTTCTTCAGCATTTCTGAACCTGAGAACGGAAGGAAATGTCCAGTTGTCAGAGATTTTCTTTTTCTTTTCATTGACAACGAGAAGTTGCCCTCTGCTTCAGATGTGGAATCGGTGGCGTACCGTACTTGAGTTCTCGCACTTCCACCGACGGCAACACGAGATACTTGACGTTGTCGCCCAGCTTCGTTGCCGGAGTGCCGAGGTGAGGCGTGCTGTAGAACACAACGCCTCTCGTCTGATTCACCAACTTCTCCCGCTCTTTGCTCTCGCACCCATTTACCAGCATCTGTTTTATTATTAAACCTGAAAAGATACAAAAATGCCTGACATCCCTGTTGACAATCCTGTGCAATATATTGAACACGGACGACAGAAGAACATGCACGTGCCTCCCATGGAATGCCCAACCCAGATGACAGGTCTCTCTCCGACACCAGCCTCCAACAGCTTCTCAATCATCTCTTCACTTCTTGCGGACAGTGTTCGCCTAGCAGGAAAGAAAGACAAAACTGAACGCTTCGCGAACAACTGCCAAAACGTTTTGTTGTCACAGCACAAAGCAGACTTGAATCGAACAGGAGCAACAACAACCGTACAAACGCTTCCTTACTTGTCACTGTCGTGGGGGCATTTTGGGGCCCATTCGGACAGATGTGTGTCATACTCCACAGTCAACACCCTCAAGTGAGGACAATCTTCTGGCAACCAGTCCTGTCAGAACATTTCTTCGTTCATTTCAGTCTCCAAACACACTCCTCATCTCCTTCAGAAAACTTCGAAAGGCAGCTCAGGACGTACGCACCTTTGGCCAACAGTATGTGTAGTCACTGGCATATTTGGTTGAGCCAGAAATACTCTCTGCATGTTCTTCTCTGCCGTGGGCTGTTCTGCTGTCATCTTTTGTGGAAAAAGAGCTGTTCTTGTTCCCTTCCTTTTCCTGTGCTGGTTGCAGGTTGCGGCTGTGGAGAAACGTACCGTATTCACAGAAGAAAAGCTTTTCGGGATGATGCAGCTTTTTTCAACCGTGCATGTCGGAAAAAATCCTGGTGAAGTGTTCGCTCACGGGTGCACGTTGTTTGTGTGTTCCATATCAGGTGGTCTCGCTTGGTCTGCTTGCCTCCACGTTCTGCAGGGTCCGCCCAACAACCCGTGAACAAACACGACGTCCGCGTACACAGGCTCACTGCGAATGAGACACCGAGTCCACTCTGAAGCGACGTTCAACAAGTCTGAAGTCCGATTTCTAAAATCTGACACTTTCTACACTGTGAAAGGCTGTTGCAAAACCCCAAAGGAATCTATTTTGCATTGAAACGTTTGAAAATACTTGGGAAAGCTTCACGTAAACAGATATAATGATTGGATCAGACAACTGTGACATTCAGTTTGAGTTCCACAATTCTAACCAGACAACACTATGCGACAGAATTGTTCAATGAACCTTGGTACACCTGCGGATCAATTTGATGTTTCTTGTTTGCGTGATTGTGAGGACTTCTGGAAGGAAAATGTACCCACTCACTTGGACCTGAGTGCCGGGTGGTACAAATGAACGCCGTCCACATATCTGCACGACTGGGCGTCTCGATCCAAATTTGCCAGAGCTTTTGTTGCGCAAAGTGCCACACTCAAGTCCTCGGACAACAACCATTTGTGCAGCAGTCCAAGCCAACCTGCAATATAGCCAAGGCAGTCCAACATTCTCTCGTCAAGACGAGGAACGAATTTTCATGGAAATTGTCCCTGAACATTTTCGGCTCAGCTGTGGACAATTCTTGGTGGACAGAAATTAAAGATTTTGTTCCCAGTGTACAGAAAGTCACCCCATGAAAGGACTGCCAAAAAGGTTTCAGTGCCCACTTCAAAATCCTTGAAACTGCCAGTGCCGCAAAGGATGTCACAAGGGGTTGGGAGAAGAATAACATCTCTACCTGAATCAATCAGGTCGTTGTGAAGACTCTGACAAGCAGACATGTTTGCAACGATTTTGGCGACGACCTCTGACATTTTAAGGACATTTTTCTTTTCATTCAACTTCTCATCATAAAATCGTCGCAGTGTGATCAGTCCACCACTGTTCACAAGGATTTTGCAATGGCTTGGAATCTGACAAAAAGCAGAAAATGTGTCAGTGCTCAAGCGAACTTCATTTCCCCAGCGGGAGTGTGCTGCGTGCGTGTGTGTACGTTTGGTGTACCTTGGAATGCGACAACAGGGCTTGCAGGCAGTACGCCTGAATTCGTTCAGCCGGAAGCGTTGTGTGCCGGTTGTACGTCAGAATGCCCAATCCATCGAATGTCCACAATGCATTCTACAAAGGTGAAGATGGTTGCGGTTCAAACCAGGACACATTCAAAAGTCTTCAGAAAACTTGGAGCAGAGTATCTTGCGTACAGACTCGCTGGAAGGCGTCTTGCCGCGGCCCAGGGCATCTTTCGTGAAGAACCGAGTGCATTTGTCAACATCCCGAGTCGGAAGTTTGCTGATCAGAGTTTGAAGTTCCTCCTCGACGGAATCCTGCCAGGGATGGAACTTGCGTGAGTGACCCCACTCGCTTGAAACGAATTCCAACTGGTACCGCATTTCAAATTGCATACTTGTTTTGCACACGACGTACGGAACTTCCTGGATGAAACTCACTTCTTGTTTGTCAAACGGTCGAGGAGGCGGTCTGAAGAATCGCTGGTCTGCTTCAGGATGTCGAGCCAGACCCACTGCTGTTCTGCGGTCACACGCCTGAGCGACTGTCTGATATTGCCAGTCTGTGGAGGTGTTGACAAAACTGAAGAGGTTTTTGGTCACCATTCTGTGACAAAATTACACGAGATCACGTTACTGACCATGCCAGTGTTTTTGGCGAGCGAGTGCATTCACTCCCATGTTCCGAATCTTTGCGTTCTCTGATTGGGTCAGTTTCAACAGAGTCCACGGGTCTGTGCTGTGTGACTGTAAATGTGGAGATGTCAGAACTGCAAGAGAAATCCCAGATCTATTTCGGCTGCCTGCTGAAGAGACGCTTGAAACAAAGCAATTTTACAGATCGCAAAAAAAGGACACACAGACGAGCTGACTGTCTACGCACCAGCATCCCACTTTAGCTTTGAGCCTTGTTGGGACTTGAGAAGGGGAACATCCACATAGATGTACGAATCAGCAGGAGGCACACCATAGATTGGTGACTGTTGGTTCAAGTGCTTTTTCAACTGCTCAATTTCGTGGTAAACCAGTCCTCCTCTAGCAGAAAACATGTGATCATCTTCAATTGCTCAGCAACATTCAAAGACGGCCACTAAAATTTGACAGGAATGAACACAAGCCGAGCTCTTACCCAATGGCACCAGAAGCACAAAAAGCTGCGAAACCCCACACTGAAATACAAGGGACTCGACACTGTGTATTTCCCCCTTTTTTTTACTGCACTGGATGTTCTCTCCGTTTTTGAAAACCACACATTCATGGAGAGAATACATGTATGCCAGTTTCATTTTTTCAAGATTGATGACATTTTTGCACTCACGTTTCCTGGACGTCCTGGAATTGGTCTGACTGCTTGAGTGTCGCCCGCGAGGACTTCTCACACGCACATTGTTCCCCCGTAATTTGCAGCAACATTGCCCCAGAAGTGTTTTGTTTGCGATAGCCTGGATCTGCAAGAATGGAATGGAGGAAAACGTTGAAAAACAACACCCAGATTTGTTGTTCTCACTTCCGTCGCTCAGTGTGTCCAGCACTGAGACTCTCAATTGCAATCGATGTCACTGACTGTGGACATCGAAGCACGGGTGCACAAAAGAAATGGGGCAAACTTTAACTTTGCTTCTCACGACGACAGAAATGAGACCACCCTCGTAGACTATCTATTTGACAGGTTGAAGTCAAGATGCTTTATTATCGCTCAAAACTCATCAACCTTTCTTGGGATCTACGTTTTCAAATACCTCTACTGTTTGTAGCATTCTGTTGTTGAAACAACGTCTTTTAGTCCTGCCAGTGTTTCGAACGTAAAGTGCCCAGTTTTCAAATGAGAACACGTTTGCAGTTCGAGCTGATCGTCTCTGCGTTCTGTTTACATGTAGGGAGCAGTCCCTTTATCGATATCGCTTAAAAAGCCATAAGCGCAAGTGTACCAAAAATTGTTTGTTGTGCAAGCCAGTATGAAACAAAAGCAACAGATAAAATGTACTTAAAACATTAATTTTGCTATTTTGTTGAGATCTGTTGATAATTGAGTTGATGTCAAAACAAAAACTTGGGCACTCCCTGCGTACTTAGGTCCCGAATTGATTTTGCGGAGAAACGCGTTTTTGGAGGCGACTGACTTTGCCGCCAAGAAATTAACCAGTCAAGCTGGCGACAAAGATTGGTGAAAAAAATTTTTTAGCGGCTCTTTAACTTTCATCTTCAGAATTGTGCAGAAACCACAGAAAATCAGCTGACAATTTTATTGGAGGTAACTTTCAAGACTGATCGTTCTCAGTTTCCTTGTGGGGTGGCAAGGGGTGAACATGTCGAGGCAGTTTGCTCCATATCGCTCCAGATTTGTCCCAGACGTATTTGTATGGCACTCCAACACTTCTCTTGTGAGTTCAATCAAGAAATGGCATTGCAGGACTGCTGCTTGCAAGGAAGTGAAGCCCAACGGCAACCTTTCAACAGGGAGGTGCCGGTCCCAGCTAAGGGGGGTAAAGGTTTTCGTTCGCAGAAACACTCCGGACGCAGCTTGCTTCTTCTTTTGCTGCTTCTTTTCAAGAGGAAAGGAGCATGAACTTCACTCTCCAGAAAGGAAGTGAAAGATGTTTTTTTTTCAGATTTGTGACCGAGTGAAGAAACTTGAGGCCACTGGAGTTTTGGAGTTGCGCACACAGACACAGACTCTCTCTCTGTCTCTCTCTGTCTCTCTCTGTCTCTCTCTGTCTCTCTCTGTCTCTGTCTCTCTCTCTCTCTCTCAGCGCCGTGTCGTTGCACCAAGCCAAAATAAGCACACACGTGTGTGTTTTGTAGCTTTGGAGTTTTGTTCTGGAAAAACTCGTCACACCGATGTGTGGGTACGCAGGTGATGAAGAAAAGGCACGAATACTAACTGATGACCCGATGCTATTTCTACAACTGTTGCGATCACAGAATCAGCTGTATGTGCTGGCATCGTGGTGGAAATGGGTTCTGACCTTACAAAAAGGGGTTCCTGTTGAATCTCACAACTCCTTTCTTGACCAAAGGTCTCGAGAAGTAATTGTGTGATTTCACAAGAACCATTTATTGTACAGTGTGAGAACCCTCTCAGAACTGTGGCTCACGTTGAGCGAAGGTCGGGCGAATGTTTTGCACTCGTCAAGAAACAGAGAACAAATCGTTTTCGCACTCAATAACCAGACTATGGAAACAAACGCCGTTGTGAGAGTGCGAACAAACAGTCAGGAAAAGATTGACTCAATCAAGGACTAATTTATCACTGTTTATGTCCACTTGAATTTGCACAATAGTAGTTCACAGGAAGCTGTCAAGATCCTCCCACAGACGGGAAAGGAAAACACCGAGAACCCAAGGGCATCTTGATCTGGTAGAAAAACCGGGTGGATGTGAAATGCTGGTGAAGCTCCACGTTGTTTTTTTTTTCAAAGTTCACGTGGGCAATTTCTTCGTGCACGTTTGTTGGATGGACAACAGACATGTGGTGACTGATTTCAAACTTGAAGGAGTTTCAATTTCCGTGCAGGTGACAGATTATTCGGAAGTTCCTTGTCACATAAATAGTGTTGGAAACTGACGTTTCACTGAAATAGCAAATGCAAATTTGTCAACAACTTCTTTATGAGTGTACCCTCCAATTACAAAATAAAATTTAGATCTATATTGCATTGTACTTGTGATTCTTATTTATGGGTCGCACGTTCAAAGTGGCGGCCCTTTTGAAGTGACCCTTGTGGACACGGAGAAGTGCTTCTCGACGCTTCATTCTGTCTTTGATGTTGCTACTGATCGATTCTCTATTGTTGGTGCTCGATAAAATTACCTGCATGATTCAGGATTGTTTTATTAATAAAAGAACCCTTTATGATTTGTGTGCACACATTTATGTTCGGTGGAAATTTCGTCCACGGTCGGTTTCTGTTCGGACGTTTCGTACATTTGCGGTCTAATTCAGAAATGAGCCATAACGGAACGAGCAGCCCCCATAATGATTGGCCAATGGAAATTCCGTGTATTTCGGCAGTCTACGACGAGAAGCGTAACTCTTCAGAATTTGAATGCAAATATTATGATTTTGATAGATTAAGCAAACAAAGTGTCACTTGAAAGCACGATGCACTCATTTGCCCGGATGACGCACTGAGAAACCTTGACACTGCTTTTCGACCTTTCTCAAACTTCGCACCGTTTGAAAAAAAATTGGGGGAATACCAATGCTGGAGAACTCGTGAATCCTGTCCGCGGACGGCAGTTCTCAAGCCACACGCGACTTTGTTGAACGATTTTCCTGCACTGAGATATGCAGTCAGGAAAACAATAATTTGTTGAAATCTTTCAGTTTTCAGCAAAAAGCAATGAAAGATATGAAATTTTTTGTTTGCTGGACGAGTTGAAACAATCCAGCGTTGCAATTTTCGTGTCAACCGTCGCGGCAACGATTTCTGAGGTCAACATTTTGCTGTTTCTTGGGTGTCGGTGACTCTTCGACCCGTGGGAACTGAAACTGACTGATGATGCCTTCCATCTCATGCACCCCTTCCCTGTCTCCGGCATTCAGCTGCTGGTTTCCCAAGGCAGTGAAACACAATCCTCGTGAGCACTTCATGCCAAAAAGGACCGGTGGTCTTGATGCAAATCAAGAGAATTGGCGTTCAGGCCTCGATGACGATCTCAACAATAAAAAGAAACAAGTTCGTCACTCTCAGATAACCAACGAGTGTTAACGTGTATTTATTTCTGAGTGACAAAAACACAGGGCGTATGGCTCTCTCAGCTCGCGAAAAATTATTTTGTTTGAGGGAACTGACTGTGGCAAGAAGTCCACACGACACCGCTGATCAGCTCAAACGCTGAGTGCAGGAAAGAGACGGCGCGACAAAGATATGGAAATTTCTGGCAAATATGGGTAGCACATTACATTATTTTGGCAAACAAATGACTTTTTGAGAGACGAAGAGTTCAACCCGCCTGGGAGCCAATCGTGACACCTGTCGTGGTGCAGAGGCGCCCGAACTTCAGAGCATCTCGCTCGACGACAATGGACACATCAACTCGACTGCTACTTCAGGCAAACATCCGCCATGTTTGAGCAATATCATTTTACATTTTGTCAAGTGTTAAAACACACAGATCATTTCCAAACCGTATGGCTCTTCGGGATACATCTTGTCCTTCAAGATTTTCCTTTTTTGAAAAGGAAATTCAACTCCAAAACGTTTGGTTGTCAAGGTTGACAAACGATACCACTTCCTGCACGACGGATTTGTGTGTAAAGTGGATTTGAATTCCTTTTTTCTTCCGCCAAAGCAAACTACTGCGGTGTGGTATTGAATGTTTTGTCTTCAGTTTGAAATGAAACAACTAATTTATTGCACGACACATGAGCGGCTGCTTCTCGTGAAATGAGACAGAAGGAACTGTGGTTTTGACATTTTATTCCTGAGGGTCAACAGAAAAGAAATGCTTTCAAATTCAGCAACACATTGACAAACTGTTTTGACGCAAGAAAATCAAGATTGAACACCGTGATTCGAAAAAGAGAACAAAAACAGAAAACATTATTTTTCCGCCCACCAAGAAATCCACACAGAGCGCAAGCCGAACCAAGAGATGTGGACTCCACTTGGGTTCGACCCCAATCAGGACCCAGTCAAGGCCCCCTATCGAACACCCGAACATGTTTCCACACTCCACAGAATAATGGCAGTGACACAAGTCTTTCTTTCACACGCCTTTCTCACCAAGCGACAACAAAAGGGATAAATAAAACGCACGATATGTGCTCGTATACAACTTTTAGACCTTGACATTCCAGCAGTATGAAGCTAAGATAAATAGTTTCCAGCAGGATGAACTGTTTTCGAAAACAAGAAAGCTCACGACACAACATCAACGTCAATATCATCGTCACATCTCGGGACAACGTTCCTCGGGGCAGCATGACAGGGCTCCGCACTTTGGTTCTCGGCAAAAGCGAAGCGGGCGTTGATGGGCGAGATGGGCGTCACCAAGCGTGGAGCCTGCGAGTTGCTATGTGTCTGCAGACTCTTTGGAGCAATGCAGGACTTGATCTCTCGGCTCTTGTGGGTCAAGAAGTGAGCCTTGAGCGTGCACCTCTGTGTGAAGACCTTGTCGCAGCTCGGGCACTTCAGAGTTGACCCCTGCAAATACGTGTGCCAGCAGTTGTGAACAATCAAATTCAGAAAAAGAAACATGCGTTTTGCGTGTGACGCTTTTTGTTTTTGATCCACGACAAAATTACAGAAAAACAACAATTGATTCTGAGTTGAGCTCACCTGTGTGTGGGTAAGCCTGTGCACAGCCAGAGTTCTCGCCTGACAGAAACCCTTCCCGCATTCATCACATTTAAATGGCTTCTCCTTCAGGTGGATGTATCTGAACACAAAAACGAAACAGGGAATGAAACTTCACCGACCAAGAAATGTGCCAAAGATAGTTTCAACAGAGTGCCCCGATAACTTGAGGTGAAAATGGTCGATTGGAAGGTTGTTTGTGAGCAACGTTTTCTGAGTTTGTTTCTCATGTCGCCCGGCAAAAATACGCGTCGCACGAAAGAACTGCCACCGCAGCGCAAAAATGTCGGTAATTCACCTGTGATCTCTCAGATGGTCCTGTCTTCTGAATGCTTTGTGGCAGATGTCACAGCTGAAAGGCCTGGAATGCATGAAAATGTTTTTTTGTGGCAATTCCTTGCAATTCCTGTGCAAACCGAGTGTGGGAACAATCAAGGTGACGACGATCGGACCTCAAGACAAAAAGGTACCTTTCGTCGGTGTGCGTGCGCTCGTGGATCAGCAGGTTGTAGGACTTGGTGAAGTGCCTCCCGCAGAACCTGCAGATGTACTGCTTCTTCGGGCGCTTTTGAGGACCGCGGCCCCTCTGGTCCTTCACCTCAAGTGCAGCCCTGTGGTTCCCCGTGTTCACTCTGGCGTACCTGGAGAAGTGATCAGATGCTGTTTAACAACTTGCTTCGAAATAAATGAAAAGGCTCTGCAGGTGCAGACAGTTGTGAAATCTCACCTGGCATCGTAGTATCTGCTCAGCCAGGAACGAACAGGCCGCTTGTACGATTTGGACTCCCTCGAGACCATCCGAAGCTCCGGAGTGGTTTCTGCCAATCAGAGGAACAGGCAGATGTGCAAAACAGTGGGAAACTTAAGGTTTCGTGTTTTGTGTCTTCAGTGTCGTATCATTGACAGCTTGCCACGGCAACAAATTTTATGGTGAATTTGAACTTGTTGAACCAGACCTCACCTTTTTTCTCCCAGGGTCTGAAGAACTGTGTTGGATTGTCATTGATTTCCTTGCCTTCATTTTTGTTCGTTTTGGTCAAGTCAACGGTGAAATTGGGCACGAGGTTGTGGCACTGCAGGTGAGAGCCGAGGGCATTCGGGTTGACATGAGCAGGAGGTGGAATGGCAAGAAGTCTGTCGTTGAAAGATGTGGCCATGTTCCTGTCAGTCTTGTAGAAGTCGTACGTCTTGATCGAGAGTGGGACACGAAATGCAGAAATTGCCGTTGTGTCGACGCTGGGGGGATTTCTCGGATGTTTCATCATCAACGATTCACCTGCTCCAAGACGAATCTCTTCACTTCTAATGTTCTCCGCAGCAAGTCTAGCAGCATTAGAGTTCGCCACCAACTGTATATATTCCGCCAGGCTGCCACAAGAGACCAGCCTTCGGTAAAGTTCCGTGTCCAACATTGATCCAGGAGGATAATAACCACAGGAAGCAGGAGTTGACTTCGCTTCCCCTGGAGGCGATGACAGCGTCGCGCGGAGGTCGCGCTGGATCAGGATGTTCTTGAGCAGAGAGCCGTGGCTCCCTGGCTTCGTCTCACTGATACTGCAGCGCGCGAGCTCCGGGGGAGTCACCGGCGGTGTCGGCGGGAGGTACTTCATGCTGAAACACAAATTCATAGAATCTATGCATTGGGTTTTTCTTAGTGCCGTGCAGATTCTATCGTACTGTATCTTGCGTCAATTCGTATGCAAGATCAAAAGTCTTCTCACCTTGCTTCTGCTGCAGCAGTCATTGTGTAGTTTTGCAACAGGATGAAGGAAGAACTTCGATGATGTGCTGGCTCGCTGCTGTCCGGAACGTGCAGGCATGCACTTTGTGACTGATAGTGCCAACCAACGACCTTTTATACAAGAATCCTGCACCTTATCAGCGTAGGCTGAGCCTTATGTATGTTTTATCACAAATAGAAACTCCGCCTTTCAGAAAGCCAACTTGTTCAAACACTTCTTTCCTCGGTATTTGAATTATTAATTAGCCGTGTGACGAATGGTAATCTCCACTGTACACAGATTGATTGACACTGGCTCTGCGGCAGTGTCTGCGAACTCCGAGATTGCTTCCGGTACATCAGCAGAGTCTTTGAGAACACTATCTGGGATGAAAGGCTGCTCTCCTGATTCAAAAAAAAAGAAATCCGCGCATCTTGTCTGAGATGTCATTTTGTGAAGAAGATTGGCTTGAGCGTGGCATGTGAGAGGGGTGGGTTGCGCAGTTTTTGTGTCAACTGGACTTCAAATTTAATTCTTTTCAAGCTGAGTATCCCTGTCCTGATTTGGACACACACTTGTGATTCACAAGGATCTGGTGTTTTCGTGGGACGGAAACCATTACGGGTACGCCTACAATGACTCGGGCTCGGGACCTGACTTCCGGCGCGTTGGAGACACACGATTTGATATGGTGGCCAATAATGATCTGTCAATACACTCGGTGTCACATCTCTGTTTGACCAAAGCCAAAAGTCAAACACACAATGGTTAAATGCATCATTTGCAGTCATTCCTTTTCACCATCAACCATCCAAAGGAGCAAAAAATTCACGTTGGAAAATCCAAAGCAATTAGCTGATGTCTTGTTGTGATTTTGATAAGAAGTCTTCAAGGAGTTGAGACAGGTTTTGGAGAAATGTACCGAGATATTCTTGACCCTAAACGCACCAAAACGAACTCCAAGTACGAGCGTATCATCTCTTCAAATTGACAGAATTTGGAGTTCTCTTCGATTTACCTTTTTCCATGTTGTGTTTTTTCAAGAAAAAAGCAAGATTGACCTTCGTTGGAATTGCGTTCATTGGCTTGGTTTCTCATTGAACGTTGTCGGCCTCCCACCCTTCCCTGCACGGTTCCTTTCTGTGTATAACCGATTCGAGTCCGATTCGTGTCACGTCCCTCCAAAACAGGTTCTGTCTGGAAACATTGCCTCTCCGAGAGTAGCAAACAGGGACGGATGGAGACAGGACTCCCGTTTGTGTAGATGAAGTTCACCTTTGTGTTCATTGCCCTTTTCTTCTTGTTGGGAACTGGAATAATGCAGTGATCTGGAGAAGCCGCGAAACATCAAATTCCTCTCTTCAAGAGCCAGGGTTTTTTTTTGTAAAATTGGTTACGTGAGAGGACAGTTGGAATTTATTGCCAATTTGCCAAGGGCTTCAGATTATAATTGAACGTCCCGTTTCAGATAGTATAAGACATTTTTATGATCTTCTCAAGAGTTTTATGAAGTACGTTTCACGGGGAGACAAAGGTTGCTTGAGCCTGTAATGAGACACAAGGAATTCGGTGACAACGTGGTCGCAGCAGCATGATTGGTGGTTTATCGCTGTGTTTGCTCTGTTCCATGCATGCTTCACAATTTTTTCACTTGGGAGGTGAAAACACGCAGCTTGAGCTCTATTTCGTGCCTCACAGCTGTTGCAGGTTGTGATAGGAAGCTGCCTGATGACTTTGAAACCACAAAAGAACATCGGTTTTTTGTTTGGTGCAAGTCCTTGTTCGAAAACATCACAACGGCACAAGAACAATGGGATTCAGCCTTTGTCCCCCTCCCAAATCTCCAACTGCAAGAATGGGTGTGACCAGTCCTGGTGACTCATAATTAGTTTTTATTCGCGTCAATTTCAGGGAAAATCTGTGCCCAACCCACAGAATAAGCAGGAGCAAAAGAAACACATTTGTCCTGTGCGTGCAGCCAAAAACGAATCCACGCTCGCAGACCAAACAATTCTACGTTTTTAGTCTTCCACAAGAGAGATTTTGTCGATGATTGTGACAGATCTTGGCTCTGGGTGTTCCCAACATCCTGGTGCACGACAAAAAATGCAATACAACCTCGGAAAGGTAGCTGCCTGCTGGACATGTGAGATATGACTTATCTCCTTAAAATCTTCAATTGAAACAGTTTTATCCTGGTATAAATTCAACTTGGCAAGATTTACGATTGTTTCTTCAATTTTTCGCCTCTTGGTTCAACTGCACAATTATCTCTCCTGCCTGATAGATGTACGAATTTACATTTATGTGTATTGAAAATAAGATTTTTATTACTTGGCTGTAAATTTGTAGTTTCATTTCAATCCTTTGATATACAAGGCTACTTGAATGCTGAGATAGTGGAACTTGCAGATATGACCACTGGAATTCCCCAACAGTGGTCATCGGTAAACACTTGAATCGGCATTAGTACGAACATTTCACTGACACACACCAGGTTTTGCGAAGGCCAAACAGAGATTTGGTGTTCTCGTTTTGACCAAGAGCCGTGTTCTGGACAAAAGCTGACGTTTTCCACCGCAACAGACACAACTTTTTGACCGAACGTCAGATAATTTTGTCAGTTTATTTTCAAAGTGATGTACAAATTTTGCAGTGACGCACATTTGCACATGCAGTTCTCGTGACGGTTTATTCTTTGCATTCTGCCCCAAGAAGAGCAGACATGCGAGCAGAACGCTTCACGGTTTTCTTCTTCGATCCGTTTCAACAAAATTCATTTGCTCAGTTGAACGTGGCAAGCCTTCCAGTTCACGGTGGTGTGCCTGCATTTCCTGTTGGGTTATTTACAGCGGGCGATTATGAAGTGGTACTCAGAGTGCGCCCGCTGTCGCTCGAGTGCCTGATTAAAAACCAATCACGGTCCGCAAAGTTGCGCACAGTTGTAAATATTAAATGTGGGGTGCTGACAAATTTCAAACTTTTTCGGCTTCACTGCAAGTGAGTCTCAGCGGAAGGGCTTGAGAAAGAACTTTGCAGTGAACAGAACCCTGCATGTCAGATGTGGCACCCAGTTCTTCATATCCAAGGAGTAGACGAGCTCGTGGCAGAGAGCACATTTTGTTTCTTGCAAGGCACAAACGAAGACGAAGAATGACATTTTTGAAAGCTATTTCTTATCAACGAGCACTTGTAAATCACACTGTTGCAACAAAGATCAGTAGCGACATGAAAGGTCTGGAGTACTGATGAGGATACTTGTGCATTGGTAAAAATCTGCACCTTGAAAGGCACCGCTGATTATTTGACCGCACAAACATGAGCGTCTTGTGTGTCGAGCACTTGCACCCAACAACTGATATTTATCACTTTTTATGATTTGTAAATAATAGATAATGCTCAAACTTCTCATCTTTCTTCGAGATCAAAAAGTAGTCAATGATAAAGGCATTGTCTGGACTGCTTGGAGCGTGAATCGCTTCAATCGACCCGTATAAAAGCGCTTGCCTTCAAAATCAGTTTTGGTCGGTCAGTTCTTGTGCAGGACCTTTGCAACTGATCATGCTGCAGTGGTCAAGTACAACGGAGAGCAAGGTTTACAAAATATAGCTGACGTGGGAGGGCATAAGTTCAGTCATCCTGCTGTCTTGCATTGTGCAGTCAACTGCCATCCACCACGCATTTGTGTTGACGAGTCACATTCGCCAGTTCACCACCTTCAGTACAGTGGACAAGTCCCATCTCTGCACAAGGACTCAAGTCTCCAGTTTTTACCCACAGGAATAAGGGTACACTTGCTACAGCTTTGTGCAGTTTCTATCACTGGTCTTTTGTTGTTCTGCAGATTGGCATGCTTGTACATGGCCACTGTTACCGTTTTCTCAGTCTGTGTGTAAGGTGTCCTCACATGCAGCAGTTTGCAATCAGCTTCTGCACAGAAAACGATACATGCAGTTGCAGGTGTGAAAGGTCTGAATTCTGTTGGTGGTCCAACCATGAGAAAGCAAAACATCGACGCTTTGTGCGTGGAACCTGAAGTACTGTTTTACATGGGACACATTTCTTTGATCTGCTACTGCTCTGTGTCGTATATATCACAGATATTAGAGGTACTTGAACGATAAAACAGCAGAATCAACACCAGTTCCGCAAGTGCCATGAAATACTTCACGCTGGAAATTCCACCGGAAAAGGTCATTCCTCTGGCACAAAGATCGACGCGCACCTCGTTTTCAATGTGGCGAAACTAAATCCTATTGAATCCAGTGGACATGTCTGTTCACGTCGCAGCGACTCAATCCCTGGACAACAGTAGGCATTTTCTGGGAATTAAGAACGCAACCACAGCAACCAACTCCTACATGTACAAAATGAACTGAATTTCCGCAAGCAGTAAAAGACAGATGTTGGCTGTGTCACTTTCTGTACGGTGCACAGAAAACAAAGAAACAACAAAATTTAATGGAAAGTGGTTGTCAAAAACAATCTATTGCAGGCAATTCTGGAATCGTCAGACAACCAGGTCTGATGAACAATGCTGAACGTCGCGCGCAACTTTCTCCCTCCCGCGAGACCCTGAACTTGATGAAAAGGTGCAACACCTGTAACTGTCAACAACAAATCGATTTGCTGTGTTCACGATCAAACACAGACCACCAACTAACGGCAAACTGAGTCAAGATCAGGCAAAACAAAAGCACCAGTTCCGACTCTGAAGTTGTAATGTTTTCAGTTTTCCTTCGTGGCACAGTCCCGCAAAAGCTTTGAAAAGCGTGTCTCATGTTGACATAAACTAAACAGTCAAGGTAAAAAAGACGGTTCATGCAAAGAAAAGGTGAGATAGATGAGGGATGGTTTGTGTAAACACAGGGTTGTGACTTTGAGGAGCCTGTTTGGTGACTCTGGCGCCCTTTGGTGGCGACGTGGCTACTGCGAAGCAGGACCTTGATGGAAAAGCGGAAGAAAAAGATCGCTGGGACACACAAAAGGCCAGACATCTCAAACGTTTTCTTCTGTTGCTCGTGGCTTATTCAGTGGATTCTCTGGCATATGGTGGATGTTCTTGGTGCGTCACGTGAAAAAATTTGGTGGGGTGCAGACTTTTGTGGGCAGAAACAACTATTACACTCGACGCAAAATTATGAACAATTTTTGGAAGGCTGTTGTACCTCGAGACCAGTGGACACAAATTTGCTGGTGCAAAATTATTTACAACTTTGATGAAGTAGGCTGTGATGTCAAATCCATTGCCTCTCAAGTAGAGCCTGCAACACCTTCTGGTGGTCCTTTTCATAAAACTCTCGCTTTGAGTTGTAAACCTCTCGAGTTCTCAGCCCAGCAGGTGGCGAGGACCCACACCTATTTTGACAAATTACTGTGAGATTTCGCGAATTGTAAATCCGTCAGTTTTTGCACAATCTGCGTGGGCACCTCTTCACTTTTCAATGGGTTATTGACGGGAATTTCTGATTTTGAGAGCCGCGGTTGAGCCAAATCTGCATTGTAAGTCGAGCAAATTTTGCTCCGCTGAACGATCAACGTTTTTTTTTGTCGAAGTGTGACACGAACGGACCTTGCACACGCGCAAATATTCTTGTTTGTTTCTCACCTGAAAAACAGGCCGTTATGTTCATTTTTCGCAGATCCCCAGTTTTGTCTTTTGTGTGGGCTGTTTTGTAACTGCCAGAGCAGATTTCGCTGCGGTAATCCCCTGGGTATTTTTACTGGCAATATTGGAATCTTGCCGTTTAATATCCAGAACAATTCCTGTCGCGCTGTAGAAAGGACCCCAATGCCTGTGCTCACCCGAGGAATTCGCTCAGGAATCCGTTTGATCTTTCCGACTTCTGAGGAGCCGAAGGGACCACTTCACCGTTGATACACCATCGAGGATGTCATAATTGTATTTTTGCAAATATTGTACATTTTGCCATTATCAGAGTGATAGTAAGCAAGCAATAAACTGAAGATGGTATTAATTTTGTGATCATGTGGGTGGTGGGGAAATTTTGCTTTCAATTATTGTGAACAAACATTGTTCCTGCTGACAAGATATGTGGATTTCAGAGTTCTCGCAAAGTGGTTTCACGATCGGAATGGTCATGCTTCATATTTCACGATCAGTGGGACGAACGGGGTGTGCGTCCCCTTCAACTCGCTTCCAAAAAGAAGTTTCTTGACAAGTGGAATTTCAACAGAAACAAGAAAAATTGTTCAAAAACAAGACCTGATCATTCATTTCAGTTCTGCACCTGCGACGCAGTGCTGAAGACAACTTCTGCGAGTAATTCTCAATCTCCTCGCAAGATGTCGAGAGTGGTTTCAGATCGGCGCCGCAAATTTGTTCACGATTCCGACAGACGTTTTGCAGTGAGGCTTTCATATCTCTTTTCACGTGGAGGACGATGTGGGAGATATGGGCAATCCCCAGAACCAAAATCGTGATTAGCCACTCCATAATTGCACTCCGTGATGTTGGAATCGGGTCCCTCTGGGGGTGAGAACCGTTGCAACAAATCTGAGAGCTGCCAACTGATCTTGGGCTTGACGCATTCAGCGGGTGTAGTACTGTACAGCGACGTCATGAAGTTCTGGGTGAAGCTTTCTGATATGATGCTCATTTCTGCTTTCACACAGAATAAAATAGCTCCATGGAGCTCGCGGTGATTTGAGGAAATTTCAGTTGCTCTGAGTTGGCTTGCTCTGATTTGGCTTGCTCTGATTTGGCTCACTCTAATTTGGCTCACTTTTTTTTGTCAAAATTCCTACTTTTTTCATGCAATATTCACAAACTTGGGAACTCATTTAGCACACACCCAAATAGAATAAATTTGACCAAATGGAACTTTTACACATTGTTTCACAACAATATCCACATATCAACCAAAAGAGCTGCCCAGTATCCATTTATAAAATTTTCTATGAAAATGACCTTTTCCCTAAACTTAGCCCCACCTAAAAACCATATAAAAATTTTCAAAAATCAAAAATTGAATGCTACCTCTCAAACCCCTATACAACATACTACATTTCATCAATATACTTCTTTCACCAAATATTTGTACTTTCTGAGATATGGAGACATTTCTACATTCACACCCCATTTTTCTGTACTGCCAAATTTGACCTTTTTGACCTCAGAAACCCACAAATTAAAATTTGACAAATTCCTTCCTGGTGCATTATCCCCAACCCAAAATGAACCAAAAGAGCCCAAAAGATCCCAAATCAATCCTCATCTTGACCATGAAACTGCTGTACACATACTTTTGGAAGATGCTGCCTTTAGGTGCTTTGATTTGGCTCACACTGATTTGGCTCATTTGAGCCCAAATCGCGCAACCCACCTCAAATCACCTGAAAACTTCAAGAAACGTTCTGAAAACTCTCAACAAATCAATGAAAAGACTGTCTCAAACTCGGAAAACCAGGTCTGGAGAAATGGTTCCAAAAGGAGTGGTGGGGGACCTCGTCTGCAAATAAGCATTTCTCGTCAGTTCAGATGGATGTACCCTTTTACATCTCGTGGTGCCACGGAGCATTGATAAGCTCTTGTAATGGTGTAACATTACCTCAACAGCCAACATTCCGTATGTGCATTTGGTAGCATAACTCCTAATATACATCACCGTATGAATCTGATATCTGAAAGGCCAGGCGCCTTGGTTTCAATGGAAGGCAAGTAAGAAGCATAGGTAGTGGAGCTCTGGGCTCTTGAAGCTGAAGGGTTCTCTCGGCGCTTGGGCTCCTGGCCCCGACAACTGCTCAAAGGGGTACGTTTACCCAGGCGCGGTGTACAAATATTGGTGGAGTATTCAACGATTGACACCCCGATTTAGCCGAGTCCATTGGTAAATCCAAGTTTTTTGTTTCGTATTTTGAGCTCGGTGTTTGCAGAGAGACTCAGTGGGAAAGTAATCGGCTGTTACATAAAGGCACGACCACCACACGCCAAGCGCCGTGCCTTTTCTGATCGTCAGACCACAGCCATCTTGGAATTCTGACGCCCCACTGGGATTGCTGGGTTGTTTTTTTATGAGTGGAAAACAAAACTTTTTTTTCAAACACATTTGGTTTCAGATTGTGACCAAAATCCAGCTGAGACATTGATGAAAGTCGGTTTGGAATGTGATTTATTGTTGACACTCTACAATAAATATCTTTGGCATCAGCATGCAGGTTCAAAGATTTACACAAATACACATAATGATCTGCTAAAAAAAACTGGAAGAAAAAGGGAGACGACACGGGGTTGTTTTCTTTACAGAAAAAGACACACCAAGCATTTCAGATTGGGTGCGTGCGTCTTGGACATTTTGTCACCAATGAAAAGAAAGGTTCCCTTCCCAAAACACGACAGCATCCCTCCACTCGCAATGAAAAGTCTTGCAAGTTGGACATTTTCTGATCGTACAAATAAATGTCTGGGTGTTTTGTTCACTTTTTTGTGGCATCACCTGAGATTGAAGTCGCAGCTTTTCCCTGAGCGACAGAGGCCGTGCCACCAAGTCTCGTTTTTCTCCAAATCTTTTCGCTCCTGCCAACCGCATTGAAGCTGTCAGTCCAGATTGTTTTCCCATTTCTTCTACAGTTCAGTCAACATCGATTTGTTCGTCGTCGTCCTCTTCATCGAACATCAGAGCCGCACAGGTCGCAGTGTGCGGCACATCGTGAACCTGGGAACTCGCGCCTTCATTGCCTGCACTGGGTCCGAAGAAGAAATCCGACTCCGACAGCGAGCTGCCGTTGCCCGTCTCGAACGCCGAGTCACTGGCAGACGACAGATCCGTCGGCAAGTCGCTCGACTGGTTGGCAAGATCCCCGCTCGACTGATTGTGGACGTCGCGTGGGCGCTCTGGCGGGGGTGCAGAACGCGTGTGGAAGACAGAGTCTTGGCTTTGCAGATTGAGAGAATCTTTGGGCGAGGCACGAACATTTTCCTGGTAACTGTACACGTCTGGACACTTCCCACTTTGCTCGAGCTCTGTCAAGGGTAAAAATTATTGTGTCGTCAGCCAAGCAGTGGGCTTACGTACCTGCCAAACAGATGTATAAGGTGTAAAAGGTGTTTTAAGATGTGGCCAACTAAACCCACAGTGTGCGTGAAGAAAGCCAGATTCATGCACATACCCGTGTGAATGAGGACGTGTCTTCGCAGGTCGCAGTTTCTGCGGAACACCTTGTCGCAGTCGTCGTGTGGGCAGTGGTACGGCTTGAGGTCCGTGTGCGTCAGCAGGTGCGTCTTGAGGTTACTGCGCTGGTTGAACGATTTGCCGCAAGTGTCGCACTTGTGTGGAGATTCCTGTCGGGTAAAGTAGGGACGAGATAAATATGAAATTGAAAAGGAAGCGACAAACACGAACAAAAAATGTACATTGCTTTCGACATGAACACAATTTTGACCAGACTAACCTGCATGTGAAGCGCTTTGTGCACGGCCAGAGTTCGCGCCTGACAAAAGCCCTTCCCGCATTCAGTGCATTTGAACGGCTTTTCCTTCGAGTGAATGTACCTGAAAATAGCCGAACCGGGATAACGCCAAAATTCACTGGAATGATTGAAGGCCAGGCACATCTCCCGCTGAACGCTGCACACAAAGTGCGCTCCCCATCCTCTTCAAAAAGAACTTGCATCACAAGATGATTCAAACTGACCTGTGATCTCGAAGGTGATCTTGGCGACGGAATGCTTTTCCACAAATGTCACAGGAGTAGGGACGCTCGTCGGTGTGTGTGCGTTCGTGGATCAGCAGGTTGTACGACTTTGTAAAATGGCGACCACAGAATCTGCAGATGTACTGCTTCTTCGTCCTGAACACGAAATGAAAACGTGTTTTGACCCCAAAAAATTTCAAGCAAATGGCATTCCTGAATACAAGAAGCAAATTGTCTGAAAATGATTCTTTCGCAAGTTTCTCAGACGGTTGACCAACCTGGCTGGACCCCGTCCTCTGGGTCTCCGTTGCAACAGGGCTCCAACAGGTGGTGGTTGAAAAGCGCTTCTGCTTGGATCGTATCTGTTTGAAAAAAAAAACGACGCTTTTAATAACATTTCAGGGCAAAATGTGCGCGCCAAATCTCTAAAATTTTGACAGTCAGAAAATTGTGCAAAGGTCTGTGGATAACAGCGTCAATGGTTTTACCTCAGCGCAGAGAGCGGAGGAAAAGCGTGGCTGAAGACCTGCGCGTCGCAGCCCGCGCTGGACGACGCCTGGGACCCGCCGCACTGCAGCGCCGCGCCGCCGCCGCGCTTCTCCGCCGCGCTCGCGTCCTTCTTCGCTCCCTGCTCTGGGGCCTTGTCTTCAGTCGCTGCCTCAGCCAGGCGAGAAAAGTCAAACCTGGGCTTCCTTTTGCTTTCTACAATACACAAACATAATGATGCAATTGATGCAACTATATTGCTTCTGATTTGGTCTCAAGAAAAATCGAGTTCTTTGGAGACTTGCAACCAATTTGCAGTCACAAGGCATGCGCAAGAAATTTGCTCACTCCACGCTCTGTCTCAATTCATCGCACCTGAAGATCTTTCCTCCACTATCCTCGCGAGCCTTTCCGCCACGGCCTTGTTGTATTGCTTCATGATGATGTCGTGGTGCTGTGACAGCATGAACTGCATGGGCGGGAAGGGGAGCGCGGCGATGGCCGGGCTGAAGACGCGGGGGTCGGGCGCGGCGAGGAGCTGTAGAGGCTGCGGCTGCAGGTACGGCGCGGCGGAGCAGGACGCCCCCGCCGCCGAGCGCTTGCTGTGCGCCGGCAGCGGCTGCTGATGCTGGCCTCGCACCATCATTCCTGCGGCACAAGAAAGGAATTGAAATTTCACTGTGTTCGACGTGCAGTCCGTCTACCTCTATCGTGTCCAATGGAACAATTGAGCTGTTGTGCGACATTCGTGTTCAACGAGAAATGCACTTTGCAAGACCATAGCTTCTGTTTAATAATTTGCCGTCTCACCTGGATACAGGTTGAGCGGATGGCCGGCCGTGGCCAGTTGTCGCTCCAGCTGCTCTCTGCTCATCATCAGAGCTGCTTCACTGTGACGCCCGTGTACTTGTGACGTCACGGGTACTTGGTGAGAGAAGGTGTCGAAGGATGTCATGCTGCTTGTGCTTCTCTTTTCGCGGCTTGGTCTGCAATGAGAAGACGAGCAACCTTGTTTAGTTTTACACATTTATGCCCACCTTAGACCGTGGCTCTAATTGATAAATATTTTTTTCTTGCCGAGAAGGATTATGGTTTGAAGGGGACGCGCAAGATTAACTCTTGTTTGAATTGCTCTCCACCACCTTCCTGAACAGATTCATGAAGTGCGCGCTGTATCGACAAGCCGTGTGTCAAGTGATGCCCAGGAAGGCTGGCGTGTGCTTGAGAAACTCTCTGGAAGCTTTGGCCGGGTCAAGATTAGCACAGGAAATCCTCTTTTGAAGGACCCGCGACTTCGTTAAGAAAAGATTTCTTCTGTAGTCCGGCGCACAAGTAGTCATCACTCACTCTCCGGTTACATTCACTTCAACTTCCGGTTTCAAATTAATACAAGATGCACTGATTGAGTGATTGGGCACCTGATGAAGCTTCCAAGGAAAGGCTGAAGACATTCTGTCTCTCCGCGCCCATTGCCCTCTATTGTTGCCCGTGTCAAAGATGAACAAAGAATGAGTTGAAAACAAACAGGCAGTGTCTCCTGCTACTTTTTTTTCTCGAGTGCTTTAATCCTTGCGAGGGCCTCAGTCGTGGAGAGCGCTGTGTTGACACGAACCCGCCGCTTTGTTTCCTGGTGTCTGGTGGTCAGTTCAAGAAACTCCGCAGCAAACATCCGAGGCTCCTCCACTTCTCTGAGAAAATTTCGTCTGCGACTTCAAATTGAAAATTTATCACTCGTGCAAATGCGAGAGAAGAATATAGTTTTCACGTCAATGTGTTCCCCCAGACTGCAAAATATGCCGCCAGAACTAAGTTCGAAAATACTGGATTTGGTGATTTCCAGAATTCGGAATCAGTTGTGACGTCTGCGAAGCCACTTCGTCTTTGACTCCGTGCGCCACAAGAAGGAAATTTGTCACAGAGCGTCATGCAGATTGCTGGAGAGCGGCGTTGGCTGCTCACTCAGCCCACGAGGCGCTCCTCAGGGACCGTGATCAGCGCCTCACATCACAGCCGCACTCCATCCATAATGTATGAGCCCAAAGTGATTTTCATTGTTCGTTAATAAAGTACGACTAATCGACACCAGATTAAGTCATCAGACCTGCACCTTTCTAAGTGTCGCTTGTGGCACTTGAGGGCCCTCTTCAAGGAGGGAGCGTAGCCGTTACCATTCAGCAGTGAAGTGCCGACCGCATGCAGTCAAGTACCCTGGGGGACTCAACGTGTTATTCGGATACAGGAGAGACAAAGAGCGCAACAGAACACTTTTTCTTTGCAGTGAAAACTGCGCGATGAGCACAACTCACAAAATTCCTGTGACGCTCTGATTTGAATGGTGCAACACGCAGGGTCGGGTTGATTTCTTCAAACAGGAGAACATTTCCAAAGCATTGACTCCGGGCTCTCTTCAGACCCACTACTTTGCAGAGACTGGGGTCTCAGAGTTGCCTGTGGAAGCGCAGCCCTACTGAAGGAGGCAAATTGCTGAGAGACACTGCTGATGAAGAAGTGCCCTTCCAGTAATAAAGGGACCAAATATGTATGTAGCAACCACGATAGATTATCCTCAAGGACTCTTCATGTTCGAAAGCTTGAGGTATTCAATACCCACTTTGTCCGTCTTTCGTGCATTGTTTATGGTAATACGCCGACCATTATGCTAATATTTCCCGAGAAGAGTTTCGCAGAGGGACCACAAACCAGAGTCCACCAACATGACAAATCCTTTCAAACGGATTTTTTGACCAGAGATCAGACCATCCTTGCTCGGAGAGAACAGAACACAGCTAAATGTTCGAGGTTTGACTGAAAAAAACTTGACAATTGTGTTCTCTTTCTTGTCTTGTTCCAACAATTAAGATTTGCAGTTTGGCAAGTGAACCTGGTGTTTGTGGAAAGTTTGGATTGGGACCCAAAATCTCCCACCCCCATCCCCGTTTTGCACTGTCCGGAGGCCGGAGTCTCTTCGACTGGTCAGCATCCCTGATCCGCGCAGCAGGTAAGCACTCAAAACAATGGCGGTCGAATTGTGTGGTGCCATTAGGAACCTATTTGGATCTCCCGAAAAAGTGATCACGTTCGTTTCTCAACTCCGCTGTCTCAAATGCATCTGACACACGCAGCTCGCCTTGAACAGATTACGAAACAAACTTTGGGAACACAAATGTGTATTCGCTTTTGACCGTTGACAATCCAAGACAAAAGAAAGAATAATGCCCTTTTGTACTCGTACCGGACCCGTGAAGCCGGGTTTTGAAAACAAATACAATCACACGCCGCTTTTCGTTGAGTTTGTTGAAAAGATAAGAAAAACATATAAGTTTCTGAAAGCGCAGGTCGCTTTTCCGAGGACATCTCATTTTGCGGATCACTTCAATGATTGATCCGCCAAAAGGGAGGAACTGATCTGTATGAATCAACCGCAAACAAGATGACAGCGCCTGATAAGGCCTGTAATGCGACCCTCGTATTTTGATTGCGGGCGATAAAGAATCAGCAATTAGCCATCAGCGCTCATCATTCTGCCGTCGGAATGGCTTTGCAGGAAAGTGATTTTGTCCAAGCAAGAATCTTGGTTTTGTCCCTTTTGCGAAGCCTCATCTTCAACACACGAAAAAATATTTTTCGCAAGCAGAAATCTTTCAAAATGAAGAAACTTATCTCCGAATGCGTTTGGCCTCAAATTTTAAATGAATTGTGAAACAGAGTCAAAAACTCTTCAAACACTTTGAGAAAAGTTCGAGAACACGTATTGAAATGTTCAGTTCATTTTCATTGCAAAGAGAAAACAACTACTGCACCTTTATGCTGGTGTCCTGCTCCCGTCCAGTCTGCACTTGCAGCAGCTTCCAGAGAACTTCCGCGCCCGAGCGGATTCACCGTGCGCTCCCGTCTGTGCAGACTGTGGGCCGCACTCCACTTCGAATGCCAAACAGAACTGTTGGCTGGCAGTGCTTCACACTGCTCTTGACAATGTCTAATTTACTTCGAAAGTCCTCGAGTGTAGTCTTTCACTTGTAATTTTACTGCAGGTTTTCCCCGACCACTGAAGGTGCGCAGGTCGCAGGGCGGTTCGTCTATCCTTCCAGGTACAGCCAGTCCATGCTAACAGTTCGACACTCACGTTGACACAAACCCACAAGCTGTGTTGTTTTATCCTCCGAGCGCTCCGCCTTTTTCGAGGTGTCAACAGGTATGGAGCGAGTACCTTTAGCCCTGGCCGAGAATCATTCAGTGTACTTATCCTGGCTGCCCCGAACGCATGCGTGTAAGGCTGTGCATAAATTACACTCACAAGCCCCACCCACACCAGGAAATCAGCTCGGGAAAGTGCTCAGGTTCCAACGGCCAGATACCACCGCATCATGAGTTGCTTCTGCTCGCAAACTTGTGCGGCTTCTCCGTCAACCCGCCCCTTCCTTCTGTTAGAATTTTGAGCCTGCAGTCATTTATGGGTCTCCACAGGCGTGATTAAAAACTCATTAGCTAACGACGTGCAATTGGAGTGCATCCTGGAGTTCTTCTCAGTGTGCTTCACAGCTCGAAAGAGACGAAAAAGTTGAGACAAAAAATCAACAGGGAAAATTGGAAGATTTCCACTGCGTTATTGAAACACTGTGTGTGCTGGTGAGCATTTTCAGATTTCCGATCTATGGAGCCTCGCATTCCATTCTTTTTCAGCAGCAAACAGACTGCAAACCTGAGACGTTTTGTCCACACCACTGAAGTCTTTGACATTGAAATCCAAAGTCATTTGTGTATTTTGCGTTTCACAAGCTGGAGCGACAAAGAGTCTTGCCTGGCGAATCCCTTTCATTGTTTGCTGTGACTGTTTTTTCTACATTTCAGTCTCACGCGCAGCAACCGTTTTCTGCACCTCATTTTGGGATTCTATCCACGCAATTTCTCAACCGACTCAACCAGTTCTCAATCAGAATTCACTGCTCTTTGCATTCCAGCTTTGAGTCGTTTCAAATGGGGCCTCTGCCGTACCCCGGTCACTCTGGCCTCTGCAACTGCAACTGCACCAAAAGGCACGTTTTCCTTTCGATTAATTTGTCAGAAACGATGGATTCTTTCTTTGGACAGTCTGTTTTGCGCCTTCCGCATTTCAAGATCATAGAAACACAGTGAAACTGCCTTTCCCTCAGAAAGATTGCCACCATAGATGTGTCTCTGATTGCCACACAAATTTTTCCAGGTCAACTGCAAGAGATGTGAGTCTTTGTGATCTGAATTTCGAAAAGCTGCAGGTCTGAAAGGCACCACCGTCAGAAACAAAATACAAAACATGGAAAATGACAAAAATCAAGGACACTCTTCAAACCATTTTCTCAATCGTTCACACCAACTGCCCTTCAGAAGATAACAAACAAAGGACTGTTTACAGTTACATTAGGCGGCCAAACTTTGATCTGCCCTCACCTACGTGAAAAATACATTCCCATGTAAACTACCAACGCAGCAGAGATTTGCACCTTGTTTCACCTTCACTAGATATATTTGTTCGACTGGCTGCAAACAAGTAGAGTTAGACAACGCTTGTTATCTGTTCATTGAAAATTCCCGCTCTTCAGAAGGCACACATTTGGTGCCAGTGATAAGATGTTTGCCGACCGCAGAGCGAGCGCTTTGAAGCTGGAGCACCTTGGATTCTGGATGGGAAACCCGTGTTCGTGTTTGGACAAACTTCTTAACTTATGGTTGTGTGACAAAAGCCATTCGACGTTCTGATCCCAATCCTCCCTTGTTGTGGATTCATTCTCTGTACAATTCTGTTTTCTCCTTTGACTGCACGCCTGTCCCATGTTTGCCGAAAAACGACAAATTAAAGTTCAATGCGCATTGTGAGAACAATGCATGCGAGATATTGACAAAGGAACCCATGCACTGAAAAGTGTTCCTTTCTTTCATATATGTGTTTCCTTTGCCTCAAAACATTCAGGTGTGGTCCCGAAAGTGTGTAGAAACGCTGCCAGATGACGACTTCGAGTGTTTTCTCTTTCTGAGACGTACCATGCCTCGTATACACACGCGCAAAAGTGCAAGGAAGGAATCTCATTTCGACAGTGTGCAAACTGGAAAGCAAGAAGAGATCAGAAAAAAAGTTTGTTTTCGGAAGAAAGAGCCCTGTTGAGATTTTGTAGATACAAATATCCACTCAACCGCTGCTGAAAACATGCACTTGTCCAGACCACAAACTGCTTCAGAGGAATCTGTGGAAGCCGCTCATGATTTCTCCAACAAACGAAATTCCAAAGCACATCCACCACACTTCGTGTTGCGATTCTTCCGAACGGTTGGCTTGAGACTTGCTGTTCTGCAATTCTCTACAACCTACAATGGCAGAATCCCAGCACAGTTTGGAAGAAGATTGCGTGATTGTGAGTTTTGTTTGTCGCTGACATTGCGACACGGAGCAGCAGGAAGCGGGACGGGACGGCTTCATCCTCACGTGTGGTCTGGGTTTGGAGTTGAAAACAATCCACTTGCTGCTGTAAATATTTTCTGAGACAGAGTCCTTCTGTTCTGTTCTGTTCTGTTCTGTTTGCAGCAAGTTTTAAAATTGCATCAGGCGCTCGCTTCCAAGCGTACTTTGATAGAAAACACAAACCACGCTTGTTTGATTTCAGAGATTCCTTCTGCCAGTTGCGCAACTCAGTGCTGCGTCGAGGCGGGAGAACGAGGCGGTTTTTACTCTCCGCTCCTGCCACGCGATCAATTACCGCTCAATTTGCTGCCGAGTACAACCACTCGAAACCCTCTTCAGAAGCTAATGCAATTCTTACCTTACGTTTACACAAACTGCGCCTTCTATCTGAACGTACCCTAATTAGTTTCAATGGACGGGGTGTCTGCGGAGTACGTCGAGTCCAGGTCAATATTGACAGGTACCGAAGACAGCCTTCAAACCGCGCTGACATTCGGGGTCGGGAAGTTCGTGACTTCTCCTCCCATCCTTGAAAACAACTTTGAGATTTTGTGGTGTTTCTTCAGGGGATCCCAATTTCAAACTTTTGGAATCTCCAAAGCCGATCTGTGGACGAGTAGGTTCCTAAATTGCTTTCACGTGCTTTCTTTTTCTATTGTCGGAGCCAAACGAGTTTGCAGTCAGGTGAGGTACACTTTCCCAAATTGTCCGAATATCCCTTATTTTTTTCAGCGGCGCAAAATGTATTCAGAATGGCTCCTCCCTTCCCCGAACAAATATTCTCTTTGATGGTGTTCAGGTTTCTGGAGAAAAATACGTTCGTGATGATCAACACGATGCTTTGGCGAAACAACTCCGGAGCACACAAGGTCTCAAACTGACAACAAACTAAATGCCCATCTTTACCCAACACGAAGTTCCAAACGAGCCCTTTTGAGTACCGTTTACACCGAAAATCTCCAATGCAAACTGCCTCTTCAGTTGCTTTTATGGAGCACCAGAGTGACCCTCAAATAGACCCTGATAGACATCTGCACATCCAGTGGTTGGCAATAGTAGACATCCATTGGGATCGTAAAGCATCGCTTACTGGGAAAGCCATCACCTTTGAATATCCTTTTAGGGAGGCGAATGTAGATTGGATCTCTGACAATTTCGGGTAAGGAGGCATATCAACAAATCCAAACTTGATTAAAGTCTGAGCCTCAAGCGCAATCTTCAGACCAGAACTGTTTCTCAATTTTCCAACTTTTCTGGTGCCATAATTCACTGTGAACAAGGGTTTCACCACAAAACTAGAGCATCGTTGCTGTCAAACACGCCAATTGATTCTGGAGCTGCTACCCAAGCGAGCAGTCAAGCTGTGCAAGGTTGTCCTCTTTACATTTTGCTCGAAGTGGACCAGGAGTTACGTTCGGCGTGGAGGGGGAAAACAAACTCCAATCTAAACAAAATACTCATTGAATTGACCATTTTTGGGCTTGGTCAAACTTGGTGGGGGGAGTGCTCTTTTTCGGGGGTCAGGTGACGCAAACCCTAGGCCCCTGGATCTGCTGGAGGTAAGTAAGATGTCTTTCCCAGCGCGACCGCCAGTTCACTTACTCTGAATACTCAACAACATCCAACCCCAAGCATGCCCCGATGGTACACCCACTCTCTGCACTCCCTCCAGAAAGGGCACACTGACGAGAAAACGTCACAGATTTGCTGTGTTCGTGCCTCTTCAAGCCTCCAGATGTCAAGAGAATCTCACAAAGCCAAAATGAAAAGAATTCCGGATGAGGCTGCTTCAATGGCGCACGGAGAACTTAAACCTTGATTCTATCTCGATTTTCTTTTGACAGCGTGCAAGGACACCACCGCAGAAAAAAGTATCAGAGATCGGCCAAACATTTTGAATTCATCAACGCGAAGCATCTTCAGATTCCCCGGGTGAGGTCCACAGGGGGCTGTGTCGGGCGGTAACACGAGCATTTCATCTGCATAATGACAAGAGGACAACTTCCATTGGGGAAAAGTGGTGGGCATTATCAAGAAATTACATCAACAAACGAGTCGCTCAGTGCTCTCTTCGGAGACCAGGCTGGAAAGAAGGAGGATCATAGCTGACGATGTAATTTGATTTTGAGCGAAAGTCAGTTTCCCAACTTTGCGTCCGGATGTTCACTCTTGCCAGAAGAAAGAACAGTAGGTGAAGTAGAAAGAAGAAATGGGCAAATATGTCAAGAACATTTTTTGCTTCCCTCTCACTGAAGCCAAGTGGTGCAGTTTGACTTGTGTGAAGAGGGTTGTTACACAAACGGGTCTTCTGACACATCCTCTTGGAGATTGTGCGCATAATTTGCTTGTAATTGGCCGATTCTGACACTAAAACTGTTGGCTGCCTGTTGTTATCAACAATGAAGTCAGAACACAATCAGCTGTTGAGCAAACGTTCACTCCCACACGTAATTCGTGGAGGCTTGTTATCGAGGCGAATTATTGGTTGCCATGATCCACTGGAGATACTTCCTGCACATGCACTCTTCTGGAGTCACGAACACCGCACACAACAAACAGATCTGCTCATCCACCCCGAAGAGAAATGGGGCGGAGCTGGATTTCTGTTTCTCCACCCGGTCCACTCGTGCGGAACAACCGGAACTGAAGCTCGGAGTGGTTTTTTTTATTGTGCGTCTTTCGCGATCAATCCAACGAACCCCACAACAAATTTTATCATTCAATTCCAATTTTCTTTCCGCTGCTGCGCAGTAAACTGCTGCCAATTCACAGCAGTGACAGAAAAATGTTGTAGAAACACGGCAAGTGCAAGAAAAATGGATTATTCCAACTTAAACTCCAAATCTGATTTGTTGTGCTTGTTTCTCTTGTCAAGGAGCTATTTCAACCAGGAAACAAATTGGCTCAACTCCTCTATGAAGTGACAGCTTGTGCGGTGCCGTCTTATCTGTTTAAATGTGCAATAATTAGGCGGGTCATTTTCTCGCGTGGCAAACATTTCAGAACTTAATCGGTAATTAGGGATTTGTTTTCACGCTTATCAGCCTCCTCTCAGTCTTCCTGGCCAAATGCGATCGTGGGTGGTTTGAGCTGAGATCTTGCAGCTTGCGCAACCAGGGTCGCGCTGTGCGTCAAATTTTGGTGCCAAGCGTCCCTGATTCTGAATCAAAGTTGGAATGCATTGAGGATGTTTCTGTGCTCACTGTTTCTTTTTGGAATATGAATTTCCTCCTCGTTCAAATTTCCCACGCGAGCTTTAAGACGGTTCGCATTTGTTAACTTGACGCTGTAAACCAAACACGCTCAGTTGCATAACTTACAGAGGATCAACAATCCAGGATGATGATCCCACTGACACTTCGGTAGATTAACTTGAGGACCTCTGTTGCATTGGTACTAGTACTTTTCGGAATTTCCCCGAACGAGTTTTCACATTTCGACAGTTGTTGTGCGTCGTTGGTATGTGAATATGGGAAGTAGTTGTGAGCCTGGCCGCAAGAGGTCGACATGCACTTGAGCTGAACTCATCTCCAGCGATACGATGAAAACTCAATTTCAGATCCAGAATTTGCCTTGGAAGAGAAAACCGCCCTTTCTCCGTGAGAGGCTGATCCTGACTTTGTTGTCTACCCCGCGGGTAGGCAGTCGCTTCACGCGCGCTATTTGTGGGCCGTGGACCGACTGGTCAGTCGTCCACGGCGACTGAAAAGGAGTCAGATTATGCTGCCAACAACATGTTTATTATGCCAATGAAGAAATAGTCAATTTGCCAACACTTGTGAACATTTCTGAAGTCGAACAAAACTACTTTTGGTCATGAAACTGAACTTCAAACTTGACGTGCTTGATCTGAGATGAGCCTGTATCGACGTGTTTCAAGATATCAACCAGTTTCTGAGCACCACTGTTCTTGCCATCCACGACGACAGACAACTCAAGTGGGTCACGAGCAACATGATCATGGTCAAACCTTCCATGGACAAATTTGTGGTCACCGATGGCTGCTTTCTCAGCGTTCACCAACAGGTGTTCGGCAGTTCTCTTGTACGCACGTACCGC
>JAAUXT010021578.1_pt1 | contig 32377 bp, 24 predicted proteins | sample 7278171 | NCBI WGS metagenome assembly JAAUXT01 (sample SAMN14350112, study PRJNA611818) | marine sediment metagenome | isolation source: surface marine sediment (1.8m) | place: French Polynesia: Moorea | collected 2018-08
ACAAACATGCTTGAACTTGTGCCACATCATTCTGTACGAGAAGTGGGTTCCCAAACATGAAGATTGCTTGTGGGACATCGCACAACTTGCTCTTGACTGCGTCTCGAGCGCATTCTGCGATCTCCCACTCGCAATCCTCATGCGTTCGGGAACCCTTACGTCACGTTTGTGTCACATTTCGTCGCAGCACATACAGCCTTTCGTGACTGCAGGACGGCTGCCTGTGAAGCCGACCAGGACCCCTTTTCTTGGAACTTGGATGAAACGGTTCCGATCATTTTCTTGTCATCTCCGCCAAGTTTTCTCTGGGCAGCCACTCAAAGCCCCATTCAAGATGAATCTCTTTTGAAACGTGGCAACAGAGATCTTGTTGCTGGTCTGTTGGGAGCTTTGTCTTCTTGTCTCAATGTGGTCAGCACTCTTCGTTCACTGTGGTGGGCGGTGGCCGACCTCTCCGGAACTGACCCGATTAAAAGCGGGATTCTCTCTCCCTTCCCTTTCTCTGCGCCGCTTCAGAAAAAGAATCAGCTGAGACGCCGTCTCAACAACCACACTCAATTCCTTGGGCCCAGGCGGGGAATTTGGGGACGCAGTTACTTAATTTCAGATTACGGAAGCGGGGAGAGTGTGTTTTTTCCTGTGAGAGGACATGAAGGAACGCGATCAGACGGGCGGTAATGGGAGGCGCTGCGGTCGAGCCGACCGGACCGCGGCCACCGCCGAGTTCACTTCAAATTGAATCACGACTCAAATTAGATTCATTTCAACGCACTGAATGAAACACCCAGGAGTCTGTGACAGATAGGCGGAATAACATATTTGCGGTAACCTTTCTCCAGTGCGGACTTCTGCATGGAAGCAAACCCCCTGAATAAAAGCGACGAGGAATGTAACACACCAGCTGCAGCCAGGCATTATGATGCACATTGACAAAGGCTGGTTTCGTGCCCTAATCTGGCTCGGCAGCAGGGATCCGCGCACCCGGAGCGAGCGGACCTCGGGCGGCCACCCAGGCGTGCTCACACGACTCAAAATGCGGATAATCTCTTGACGTTTTCATTCGGCAAATGAAAAGAATTTCATAAACCCGTGGATACATCCACAGAGCTCTCAAAGAGACTGTTACAGTTTGCAAGCTTTTCCCAAGAATTTCATTTTTGTGCGTCAGGGAGAAGTCCAAAATACATCTCAATTGAGAAACAGCGACGCTGGAAAGCGCTTCATAAAAGATGCATCGTTTCCACATCAGACTGAAATCGAGTTGTGAAACTGACCACCTCTTCCTCTCAATGCAAATGCAACCAACGGTCTCAGTTGTGCTCTTTGCAATAACGACCTCAAAGCACTCCGGATGGAAACCGCAATCCTTTCACGTGGTGCTTGAGGCACATGGCGCTGCCATTTTACCTGTAATGCTTGCGCATCATTCTGGCCGTGGCTCTGAGGGACGGTGAGCCCATGATGGAAGGGGTGTCTCGGGGGTGGCGCGGGTGGCCCCCGCCCCCGGCCGACGTGCGCGCCTTGGTGCCGCCCGGGTACTCGAGCTCGGCGGCGCTGGTGCCGCCCGCCGCGGGGCCGGGCGCCGCGCACTCCAGCGAGATCCGCTCCACGAAGTCCACATCGGGCGTGGAGCCCGGATGCTCGAGGTTGTCAAAGTGGTAATCCGGGTAGTCGATGCAGTCGAGGCCTGCCAGGCTGATAAGCGAGCTGTAGGACGGCGGCGCCGAGGGCGGCCGCACGCGAAGCGTCTCCGGATTCTTAGAGGTCGCCAGTGTTTCTGTGAGAGGGCGAATGTGGATGGTACTCGAGATGACGCCGCCCGCAGCCGACGAGGGCGCCACCGCACCACCGTGCTGATACGAGTGCTGGTGGTGGGACGGTATTGAGTTGGGGTTCTCGTTGATGTCGTAGTCCTGTTGTTGTGCTACCACGGAGCACAGCGCTGCAGTGGTGTTGGAGCGCTTGCAGTAAGGCGAGCTGATGACCACAGGGCAGAGATCGCCGTTGCAGGAGAGACTCCCGCCTCTACGCAGCCATCGCACGCCGCCGCCGCCGCCGCCGCCGCCGCCGCCGCCGAGCGCCGCCCCCACCGGGAGCGTCTCAACACAGTCGACGTCCTCGAGAGACACGCTCGACACGATGGCGACACATCGCGGCTCCTGCTGCTTGAGTGACTGCATCAACGCAGCCCATCCGCTCACTCAGCGTCCGAGAAACTGCGACTACTCCGCGAACAGTGGCTCAGATGCTCAGCGTCTTCGGTGAGAGTCTGCTTCTCGTGAAGCCTGAACCAACCTGCGAAACCGTTTGATCTCTATTTGAAGGAGGCTTTCGATGGCTCTTGCGTGACCGGAGTACCTTCTGGCCGTCCCTGTCTGCCCTGCGCGTCAGACGATATCGGCGACTCGTCGCACCTGCGGAGCTCGCCCCGCCTTCCTTCCTCCTGATCCTCCGACAGCTGCGTCTTCACTCCGGGTTCCGGTGAGGCTCAGTCTTCTGCGCAGAGTCCGTCCATCCTCAAACGCAGCAATCAGAATAGGGAATCGCAGCTCTTGAAGCGGGAGGAGGACGACGACAGGCTTTGCGATGTGCGAGGCTCTAAATTTAGTCTCAGTCCGCGGCGCTTTTCAAAGGGAATGCCTGAAGCCGCCGAAAAGCGCAGTACGCGTCTCCATTAGCGCATGTTACCATAGAAACAAGGTAATAATTAATTCTCATGCACTCCTTTCAAGTTGGTTCGCTGCGACTGTCTACAAAGCGACTGAGTGAGCGAGTGAGTGCGGAGCCTCTTCTTCCTCGTTGTCGTCAGCTGAAAGACGAGAACCTGACCGCATCAATGAAGCGACGAGAATAAACAGCTCCAGCCAGTGCAGGAAGGAAAAAGAGGCAGGTAGATTCAGCTCGTATTGGCGGAGACGTGAGATCGAGACGAGGTGCCGTCCGGTGCCGCCCGCGGGTTCGACTGTCCGGCTCCGAGACCCTCTCTCTCTCTGCGCGCAATTTATTCCGGTGATTATCCGAGCTGACAACCATCAATTCCCGCCATTAGGCTCGACTTGCCTCACGCCGCGGTGCAAACACATTCCGTGACACCCGCTCTGTCATCGCCCGGGTGAAATGGATGTTTAAGAATCGCACGTCGGGAGATGAATGACGCAGCGGCGTCCGCGGCTCGCGCGGTGGACACAGCTTCATCCCGGGCGGGCGAGGCGCGGCGCGGAGCGCAACAGGCCTCAGGTGGTTGTTGCAACGGGGAACAGCTTCAGCCGGGCGCGCGGGCACTGCGGATAATTGTGCGACAGTTCAATATGTTGGTTGTTCTGCGTGTGACGACAGCTTCTGCGTCCACCGCCGCTGCCACCCCCTCCTCTCTTAATCCCGGCCATGATCAAATTGTCAGCGGTGAAATGGGGGATTTTCTTACATGTACGACTGTCATGGTTTCATTGGGTTCCGTGCGCAAACAGCAGTTGCAGGCTTGATACTGCAACACAGCTGCTTTGAAGGATCAGGACATCCTGAGAATAACTTGAGAAACCAGGTGAACACACAGTTTTCGGTAACCTCCCACCACCCACAATCGGACGGGTCAGGAGCTTTCAGCTGCGTGCAGCCAAACCACCTCTGCCAGTACACGGGTATCAGTTTGGACTGACGGCCATGCCCTGCACAAAAGTTCTGAAAGTCCCATTCCCACAGAGTTTTCCCGATGTGTGGATGAGGTTGTACGTATCTCAGCACCTGTGCTTCCTGCACAAGCCTCCACCGCCAACACAGTGCTCCAGGCAAAACGAACACACATCTCTGTCTCTTGTGGAAAGCTCCACATCAGTCATTCTTGTCAACAATCCATGTGTGGACGTTTCGCTTGCGGACAAAGCAGGCAGTAATTAATATTTCCAGAGGAAGCGACAAAGGAGTCGTTTTTTGATACCTCCCTGTGTGGAGAAGTGAGACATTGATTTTGAGAGACAGGTAAAAGTCTGATGAAGGGACGTGTCTCTGCAACCCAACCCAGTCAACTTCTCGCCACACCTGTCACGCGTCGCACACTGTGAAAACCTCGTCTCCAGCTGCGGCCGCCACGAGGCTCAACGCTTCGCTTCCTCGCTCAAGATCCCCTGTCATAGTGTCGCCAATGGCCATGCAGCTGGTGCACCACGAATTGACTTGTTTTCGAGGGAAATGTACAATATTTGACCATCGTTGTCATGTATCTGCGACAACTTTGCCGAGCGTCCTCAGTCTTTGTCTGCCGTCATCAGAGTCTCAAGATAATGGGTGCAACGTTGCAATATTGATCTGCAGCCGACGACGAGGAAGTGTTTGTTTGTCGGGTTGAAAGGAGAGTGACAGTCAATGGGCGTTGTGAGCGGATTCTCCCCGCCGATTTGCAGGCTCCTCGTGCCTCCTCCCGCAGCCTGCCGGGACGAGGGCTTCTTCGTATCGAAACTCAGATTCTGGTCCCGTTCATGCACGTGCTTTCGACGTGAAGTGTGATCGACCTGGGTAAAGGGTCTTTTTCTGTTGCTTGAACAAAACAACAAGGATTTGTCGTCCTGTTCGATGAAAACGTTGTTGCGACCAACAAGAGCGCCTCAGAACCTTCGGTTGCAGCCTTCAGAAGCAACAACGCAACAACGAGCAACAACAGAAAAGGCACAGCAACACTCGCTCATACAACCAAGATACAACCTCCTTCGAGTTTGCCACTGTCTCAAAGGGAAAAGGAGGCCGAACGAACAAGACGACACAGTGTTCTGATGCAGTATTCTTTTCAAGACATGTCTGATGCGCATGCACCCAGGTGTGGAGTGGGCGGACAGCAGCAGTGTTGGTGAGACGGGCATGTGGCCTCCTTGGAGGCGACATTTACACGACAGCAGCAGATACGTGGGTCGCCGAACCCGGCAACAGACGCGGGAGGGAGCGCGTCCTGCGCCGGGTGGAGAGGCATTTATCGTTAATTGGACACGAGCAGCACCGAGCAGAGTGCAGCAGACGCTGTCCTCCTGCTCCCGCTGCTCCGCGTCCTCACACCTTGCATGGATACTGCTCGCCGAGGCAGCTGTCGTCAAGCGAGGGGAAGCAACGTAACAAAGGTGTACAGGAGCTCCATGTGGAACTGAGGGACATGAGGTTGTCAGAGAAAAAAATATACATGTGTCAAGATCTCAGCCCGATGATCACCATGGCAACTGAATTGGTGGTCAGTTCTTGTCAGCGTGAACACACGTCAAGCGATTCCATGTCAAAAACGTCTTGAAAGATTCCACTTCCACTGCTCCAGTCCTGCCGCTTGTTTTTGGACGTGCACCTGGACTCTCGCCTTGAAGTGGACAACGTTTTCATTTCCCCTGTTTGCTGTGGAGTGTGGTTTCAAGACTGTAGTTCTGCGAGTCAGAAGGGAAGATGCCTCGGTAGGTTCACTGGCGCCACTCGTATCCCTCATACCGATATTGACACATGCAAAACAATGCAATCAATATTCGACCCTGGCGGAAAAAGTTCCCGACCGGAGCGCATCAAGGAATGATTTGGAGCCCACCGCTGGGGAAAGATAATAGAAGCTCGGTACTTGAGCCCCGAGGATCTCAGCAGCACTAATACCCAATCCATCTGGCTTTTCTGTCATTCAATTAGGCGTTCTCTACCAATCGGTGCGGACCGGGTGATTTTGCAAACTTTGGTTCGCGGGTTCAGCAGTGCATCACCCGATGGGAGGGAGGGAGGGGCGGCCCGGGCGGGGGGGGGGGGGGTGAGAACCATATTTCACGAGTTCTGACTCCCGCTCCGCGGGGAGTCTGCCTCATTAGCCTCGTTTTTGCAGAGACCGGATCTGTCAAGGTCCACCGTCCCCTTTCATCTGTCGAGAACCCTGCATCGCACCGCGTTTCTCATGCTACTGCGCACGACATGCAGGGAGAAGCTCATTCTCATTCAAAGAGACGTCACTCCAACACAAAGGGAATTGTAGTCAGAATTTCTGCGCCACAACACACGGTTCGCACGGTTCCGCCTGTTGCGGTCGCAGTCCGAAGCCTCATGGCTCATGCCACGTGACTATTTCCGGACCCTGCAAGGCGCCATGGCCGCTCCGAGCAGGAGAAGCCTTCAGAGTGCGACTCGACTCTGCAGGAGCTTCAGCCTTCATTACTCTTGTATCAACCATGATTCACCTATGTTTCTGTCACACCAAACTTCAGGAGCGTCATTCCAGCGTCAGTTCGTCCCCATCAAGGCTGTTGAAGTTTGGTGGTGACTCCTCGGGATCCAGTGCAAGTAGCTTTTGCAGCGGATGCGTTGTTCTGTTCAGTGGAAGAAGTGAACCGACCCCCTTGAGCTCCGGCAGCGACCCAAGCCGCACACAGGGCTCCAGCAGCGACCGCCACTTGTCCCTGTTGTTGCTTGAAGGTTGATTCCGACCGGATCACCCGGGGAGGCTCAGATCTATCAGGCTTCGCTGACAATCACCTGTCTCGACACCGGGACCCACTTCACCAGTGACGGATCACCGGACCTGGCGACCTCACTCAACCCTGGGATTTGAAGCTTGTTTGAAAACAAAATTTTTGATACATCTCGAAACGGAACTGCAGAGGCTTATGCTTCATTTGCTGGTTCCCAGAACCAAGGTTCAGGTGCTTGAAGTCCTTGCACTGCAGGAAAGGGTTCACTGACTCTTTGATGGAGCTGTCAATGTGTGGGCGGAAAACCGTGGAGCCGAACCCTGGACCATTGTGACAGCACATCGGCCATCGTTTGTTGACCTTGTGAGATGGACCGGACCAGGGTGACTTTCCTCCCAGGCCATTGTTCGTCAGTGTTGGCGGGAGCGAACGAGATGCTGTTTGTTTCGGCAGGTCCCAAGAGGCGGAAGCTGGAGTCACCCGACCAGGTCTCATCATCGCACCCGGGGAGATCATCTCATGGTCCCAGGGTCAACACCAATCAACCAGCGCCCAAGTTTGACTCCAGAAATACTACAGTGAATGAACAGCAAAAGCACAGCTTCGTCCTGCGATGTGTGGGATGACGCTTCAGACCGATAAGATGGTGAGGATGAACCATAATTCTGGCACGCAACTCGACCAGTGGCCTTCAGAATCAAAGAAACACAGAGTCTTGGTGCATGTTTTGCTCTCGCGCAGACGGAAATGTGTCCTTGAAGTCCTTGCGACACGAGGTCCTTAGACAGAGTCAGGTGATCTGGTTAGGACTAAGCTGTGCTTTTGAATGGACAAAAGTAAGGAACCCTGGTGCAGTTTCTCTGTCCCGAGATCTACAGGCAGCTGAGCCAAGAGCACGTCACGCAAGCAAGAGCAGAACCAAACTTGCGAAACCCTGACGAACCACAAATCAGCACCGCTGCGATAACCAACCCAAATGAAGAACAAGACTGCCCGCCTTGCTTTCATCCAGGTTCTGGAACCAAGATCAGCTGACGATTCGCTGAACAAACGGTGATCGATCTCAGGTGACCCGCTCCGACAGCAGATCCAAACTTCCGCTGTGATGTCAAACTTCCTCTGGGACAGATCCGCGTCGGCCGCCCATCCTCTGTGCCGCCGGAGTCGACACCTGTCTCCGCGGACGGGAACACTACGAGCGCTCGGAACTTACCTGAAGGCTTTCGGGTGTTTGGGCAGGTCGTCGGGCGCGCCGCGCGCGGGGTCGGTCAGGGTCGACGTGTGGACGGACTCATGGCGGTCGCGCGCCGCCGCCTCCTCCTTCTGCCGCCGCTGCACCATGCTGCAGAACACCCAACACCAGTTACTCTGCTGCAGAACACCAACACCAGTTACTCTGCTGCATGCAGCAAGGACCCACGTTTCGTTTCGCCGCAGTGTCGTTAAAAATGAAGGAACATTGCAACATTTTGTTGAATTGGACTCTTGTTTTCCATAAATTTACATTGTAGTATGCTGCGCCTTTTTGAAAAGTTTTCTTTCTTTTTTTGAGACGTGCCTTCTGCAGGAAAAAGCAGACGTACATGTTGTCTACATCAATTGAGGAACGACCAACATGCTGACGAAGTCAGGACCCAAGTCGAGCTCGGTCCCCGACGTTTTTTTCACAAAATAAGCCCGAAAAGAAATTCCTCAGCCAAAATGTCCACAACGCCTGTCCAGTTGAAAATTAAGAAAATTCTTGGGGGGGGGGCAACGGAAGGGTTCCCAACAGAATTTCTGCAACTCGTCTACAAAATGTTTCATTTCGGCTGCAGAGCGAAAATGGAAGCTGTTTACGTCTGACTGCATGTCAACCAGTTCTCATGCAAAACAACGTCTGCTCAAAGAAACCGAGATTTGGGCATTTCGTGGCCATTCATCATGCAGCATGCAATATGCAGCGAGACACCGGACTCCGTGACGTCAATGCACTGAGCTGCGGTCAGTTCGCTGCACTGGAGGTACATTCCTGCGCGTAAAGACAATTGTCTCTGATCTACAAGTTCCTACACGTGTCTGATCTACGAATTCTCTCAGTTCTCAACACATGTTCGCAGCAAGAAGACACTGGGCCTCAGTGGCAACATGTTTGCTACCATTGACAAAAACGAAACGAGCGAGGAGTGAAGTGAAGGAACGGAACACAACATGAACCGCAAAGCTGCAGAACTGTCCGTACGAAAAGAAAGCTGAGCCAGAGCCGTGAAATTGCTCTCCAAATCAAACACACGAGATTACTACAAATGGAGATCCAGAGATTCAGATTTTGCTGGATGATTTCGCACTTGTCTCCACACTGGGACCTGAGCCATTAACGTGAGCAAATTGGGGGCACCGTTCCCTCGGGATACACCCCGCCTCGCGGAATCGGAATCTCTGGAGCGGTGGGTGGGGTGGGGGCCCTGTGTTGTTGACGCCCTGTACCTGGGTTCAGCCTGGGTCTGCGCCTGTGAGCTCCGCCTTTGCCTGTCACAAACGGGATTCATCAATTCAGAACGGACGCGACAAGGGAATAATTCTTCACTTTCGTCACAGTACGTGAACCATGAAACAATTAATGGTTTAATGTCTGCCCGACACTTGATTATTGTTTGTGGGTGTCTTACAAGATGATAATTAATTCTTCTGCTTGAGGAAGCATGCGATTTGGTAAATTTTATGGAGCCTACGAAACCTTAGGTCTCCACAACATACATGTACATCAACGGAGAGAAATCACAACATTTTCACAAATGTTGAGATCGTGAAGGTATCGAAAACTAGACTGCAAACATTATATCCTCAGCCTACGTTGTCCAAATGAGGTTGCTACGTCTGCGAACTCGCTATGCGGTGTACGCTCAAACTCTGCTTGTGTCTTGTGAAAAAGTGAAACAGAAAAATGGAAAATATTTTGGTGGGCACAGACACCTAAACCTACAAACTGGTGAGAAGAAGCTGTTTCAATACGTCGGATACAAAATAGGGAACTTTATTGAAAGGAATTTAAATGGGTCTAGTCAAGAACATTGATGACTGACGTACTTGCTCTCCGATTTTCTCCTTCACATCATTGGGATAAAAACACGCAAAAGATTGATAAATCATTTTGTAACATAGTTTGCGATTTTATTACCTCCAGTGGGGGCAAGGAAGCTGAAAATTAATGTTAGTCAAAACACCATCCATCAATTTGTTCTTGTTGCAGTCAGCTACAACCAGGCAAAGCTGCAAACAGTTCCAGCAGAGATAACGGCGAGCAACAGTCCATAAAGAACACGGCGTGTCGAGTCTTAAACTGCCAGTCACGGTTTCATGCGGAGGCCTGGTTCACACTGAGTTTGTCACGAGTTGTGTCCTTGTTCAAGCGAAGGAGTTTGTGGAGGAGGAACTCAGTCTGTGACGCACTCAGTGTCAAAAAGCCTGATGTTTCCAACTGCAGCGAGAGGTGCAGTTGAAAGGAAACACGCATTACCAAGTTGAGGACCCCAATGGGTGCACGATCCTGATTTTGGATCTGGAAGAGATCGACTTTGTCCATCATGTTGGTTTTGATTTGCACCTGTTTCCGCGTGTCCAAGATGCATGAAAAACTGATTTTCTTGAGCCCAGGCTTGTCATCGGTAATGAAGTTCGTGTTTCTTGAGACATCTTGGATTCGCCGGAAAGCTTACCCCGGTAATAGCTAGAAAAGGACAGCACAAGAAGAAAATTCACCTTAACCACGCTGCATAGGACTCACAAACACACATAACCATTGTCAGTTACGGCCTTTTATACCTTAGCTCGCCAGAAATTATACTTTCTCTTCTATCGTACTGCAAGCTGGCTCGCCTTTGGCTGCAAAGCAACAATTTTACAAGTGATCTGTTTCAAAACCAGCGAGCAAGAAGACCCAATGAGGTCTCAGTGGGGGGTGGGGAGCTGCGCTCAAATCGAAAGGATCTGCAAAACAAACATTAATTTTCCCCTCATGGGGACGAGGCACTTTTGCCAAGAAACGAACTTGCGGAAATGATCAGCTTTTCCTCGGTGATGAAGTTCTTCCCCGCTGAGTTCTGCTGGTCTTGGGTATATTTGGCTGTCAACTGATACAAACTCTAATCGCGTGTGGTAATAAGCTTCGTGTCAAATGCAGCATTTGTGTGGAGAATGAAGTGTCTGAAGACAGCATCGTCCCGAGTTTTCCCACCACCCTGTTTTTCTGCTCAACAATCCACACACAGAAACACATTTTCACACAAGTCACAATTCTGAAAAAAGAAACAGAAAACTAAACTTTGGAGTCCGTCTCTCTTGTTTCAAGCGGCTGCAAGGAAAGGAAAAAGGATGAAATGTCCTCAGACTTGGTGTTTGGTTGTTTTCTGGTCTGAATTGCTGAAAATTCTGTGGTTGGTTCGGGACATTTCTGAACAAACAGTGAACGACAATAAACAACAGCAGTTTCCTCCAAACAGACAGTGCAACCATCCTTGACTTTCGGTCACTGAGGACTTTGAAGATCGCTAGGCAAACAAATTTACCGTGTTGAGCTGAGAAGAAAATATGGAATGAGGTGGCCAATGTTTTTCTCTCACAAATGCACAGAAATGGTTGTGTGTGTGCGTGTGTGTGTGTGTGTGTGTGCTCCGTGATCTCCAAATCTGTAATCGGACCCTGGCAGTCCCGGCCTCGCTGCTCGCCACACAGCGTGAGATATGGGAGCCCGTAATCTCGTTTCTCCGAGTAACCCAGTTGTAATCTGATTTTATTTCTGAAACCTGTGCAGGTTCTGGGTAAATGGTTGTCGCCCATTTGATGTATGCGTCTGTTTGCCCAGCTCAGATTATGTATTGCTGTTGTAGACAGTGATAGACAGTCATTACATTAAGTCTAAAGACCTTGCATTGAATTTCGGCCCCAATGTGACAGAAGTGCATTGAAATGCCCTGGCCTTGACCACATGATGAATCGAGATCCAATACTAATGCACTTTACATCACCTCCAATAAGTTCTCATCAGGGTATCCGGTAAAAAGCAAGCAGACACAAAATCCTTTGTGGGGCTTCCATTGCCAGACATTTGTCATGAGATACACACAGCGGATCCTTCATGAGAACACGAGGTGAACAGTGTCAACGTCTGATACGAACCCACGAGGCGAGGTTCACTGTTTCCAAGCGCTGAAACTTGAGATTTGCGCAGCCTTGACCATTTCAGGAGAACACACGAGAAGGTTCCGACCAAGTTGCGTGTCGGATTGGCCGCCATGTTCCCTGCGCTAGACGAACGCGGAGGCAGCACCTCACAGATCCATTGAGCAAAGCAGGCTCGAATCTGCCATCAGCCAACTGACCTGTGTAAAAAGCAATCATTTTGTCTCTTAACAAGCGCTTCCGAGATTTATGCCTGAATCTGCCCGTGGGAAAATGATTTGTAATCCTCGTCTCTGAGCCCCGGAGAGAGGGATAGTGGCTCCGCACGATAGGTGCGCTTGATATATGCGCCTCGTGGGACAGGGAGCCGAATGGTGATTAATACAGTGCGCAGAAATATCCCGCCCAACTCGGGGCTCCAGCTCAACACTTGGCGCGTTCCCTTCAGGATGAACTGCTCAGCTCCATCAGTGCATGGACACTGGACGCGATGGGCCAGCTCGTACGTAACAATAGTCGTCTTTGTTTGCCTCATTTCAAAATGATTCTGCTGTGAGGGACTGTTGAATCAACTCTTGGGGTCGTGAACCAGTCAAGGGACAATGGACAGTTTCAGCAGACTTTGCCCACATCACCGTACATAGCTCTGCCAAAAGCTGAAAGTTACGTTTTGTTGTCAGCACCTGACAAAAGACACAAAGTTTTCACGTCTTGAAGTAACCGAACTGTCTTTCTGTGCATCAAGGAAAATTTTGACCTTTTGATCAGTGAGCGCACGCTACACACGGTTGTGGGTTTGTTGCATTTTGAACTAATGTCTCAATTGTGTTTTTTTTTCTTGCCACCCAATTTCGAAGCTTTCTGAATGTCAATAAAAAGTACGTTTATGCTTTGAGCGCCAACACTCACCAATGAACCCGCAGGGCCAAGAACGTACAGCAAGAAACGAGCGCTGCATGCTGCATGTGGATCTACAGAACACGCGTACACGTGTGGGCCTTCTGGGTCCAGGCCCTCGTGATCAACAAGGTTCTCATACTTCATTTTGAAGACGTCTCAGGAACCGGAAGGAGCGAAGGTACAGTGGCCAGGTTCGCACAACGGGCAGTGGCAAAGACGAGCACGAGGGGGTCAGTGCTCTTTTGTGGAGTCTTTCTCTTTTCGGCCTTCCGGAAACAATAAAAGTGAAACAAACGGGTAGCGTGTTCAAGTGTTGCGCACACCACCTTGCTGCAGATTTGGAACACGCATCCTTCAGCTGGACTCTGCGCTCGTGTTCACAAGCCAAGGTCCAGGAAAGGTTTGTCAGTTCACATCGGACTCAGCAACCGGATTTAGCAGACTCGAGGTGTGTGTGGCATGAAGTAGCTGGTTGGTCCATTAGGCGAGTTGTAAGTAAATAATCGAGGACTTTCTATCCGGAGCTTTGATCAAACAGGAGCATTAATAGATTGTTGCATTTACCAACTTGAGTTCAATATTTGTACAACTGATGGACTTTTCATTGTGAGTATTCAGACGCGTGTGTTTGCGCTGACTTGTTGAGCATGTTGATTTTCACTGATTAAATTCCAGCCTTCGTGGTGTCAGTGCACTTCTTTCCGTGGGGGATGTGACTCCAGTTTACCCAATCAGGCTGTACTGTACAAGAGACACTCACTCTTGTCTGTCTCTCACACGGCTCCAACACCAGCGGTGTTGTGGTTTGAAACACAGTCCAGGGATTTGTTATCAGCGTCATTTTCACTGCAAACTGATTGACTGCGAACACAGAAGTCCAGAAGAATCTACGTTGTCACTGTCGGATGAAAAGGATCAAAACAGACGCGTTTCTTGCCGAAGTTGGTGCCAAAGCTGTGCAGGAATTGTGTGTGAGAAGGAGGAAACTTCTGTGCATGCGCGCAACAAGTCGTGTTTGTGCAGCTTGAGGTGAGAGAATGTTCAGAACAGAGATCCAGTGCACGTACCTGACTTTCTGTGTTTGGCCGGCGAGTGAGATCTGCATGTTTGGGGCGATTCCGTGTCTCTCTGCTCAGTCCTCCCGTTCCACCTAACAAGCACGCAATACAGAGACCGATGAAATTCGATGTTCAAATTTTGCTGGATATTGCTGAATATGCTGGTTCTGTGTGCAGAATGTGTTCAGTTCGTTTCACCTGCCCGCGAAGCTGACTGAATGCCGCTCGTCAACTTCTGCCCACATAACGTGTGCACTTTGCACATATAAATTCTTTAGGTGATCGATCGGCTTGCTATGTCGACGCTAGTTTTTCCCCAAGTATCCGCAGATACTTAATTAGCAACAGATAATGCAGACATACGTCGATCAACAATTAACAAATGTGTGGGCACACACGGCATACTTTGTATCCCGGGTGATAGCACATCTGTATTATTCATGGAGCCGGCTTTCAGCCTTGTCGCACGCGTATCCAGAGACGTATGTGTACACGTAAGCTGTCTGTTTGCGAGACAAAGATGAGAGGACGTGTCACGCACAGGCTCCTCGAGGAAAAACGCGCCTCAATTTATTGCATATTTGTGCTCGAAATGGACGGAATTTGTCGTCTCGTCACCTCGCAATTCAGCTTCGCTTGAACACAAACCTTGAAAACTGGGCTTCTATTTTTATCCCATTTGTCCCGTGTCATAATGCTGAATGCGAATGTGAGATGATGTATCAGTGATTACACGGCTTGGGAAAGCTGTTAGCCCCATCCTCGGATTGCAACAATGAAAAGCTGTCCGGAAAAAGACAATTTTTTCAATGCTTCAGCGACACATGTAAAAGATTAAACAATCGATCAATAGGCAACAGCTCGTCCGTTGCGATTCATTGAAAACGCGGCCGAACGGTATCGTGATTGAACGCACCGCGCGAGAAAAGTACGACTACGGACGCTGAAGCGCTGGTCCTCCGAAACCTCAGTGGGTCCTCGCACTCCTTCATTCCTGTGGACCCACCACTGTTGCCCCTGCAGTACGACCGGTGTAATGAAATGGCCAGACCCCAGAAACCAGGAGACCCCGTGTCTCCCCATTTCAATTCACACATTGCAACCATTTGGCCGTGGGCTCCAGTCCCCTCACCCCATGCCTCCCCATATCACTCAGAGCCTTGACTGATTGCACTCAGAGATGTGACCCGGAGTCTGACCATTTCAGCCCACACCCTGAAATGACCAGACCCCGGATCTTGAAAATGCCGGGTCTCCTCATTTCATTCTATCGGACCCACTTGGACGCAGAGACCTCACCAACACACAAACTTCGGATCGGGAAACAATCCGCGTAAGATTTGCACTCCTCGTTCATTACCCCCCGACGATGTAAGAAAAGTCGCCCGCGAACCCCGCACATCCCGAACACGCAGAGGCAGGTAATGACTGGTGACGAGTGGCGTCCTCGCTGCTCTTCCTCAATGCGGCGGGGCGGCGCACAGGGAAGTAACCATATATGCGCGGCGGAACCAGCCTGTCACTTCCACGTGTTACCGAGATGTATCACGGGTCCAGACGGAATCCCCGATTTCTTCTGTGTCTCCGCGCACAGGATGAGGATTTCCTGTGGAGCCCAGGGGCGAAGCGTACAAAAGCCTTTGCATCAGTTGGTCGAGGTCTGACTGATGAGTGAGGCGTAGTCGCAGTGAACCTTCCTGAGCTGGCCCAGGGTCGGGCAAACAGCAAGCAACACTTCCAGACCAAAGGAAAAGGGAACAAGAGTGAGGTTTTTCAGCGGGTCCGTCCGTGCGGAGATAGAATCACTTCTTGTTTCAGTTGCAGCAGATCGTTGCACAATAATCTGCAAAACAGATCCCAATTATGTCTGCAGGTCTGTCCCCAACTGCTTCAACTTTCCTCCGTTTAATGCAACGAATGCCTGACCGCCTCGTGGGACGTGGTTTGGATTCGTAGCGATTAAACACAGCAAACTGCAGGGAATCAGACGTGAATTTCTCTGGGCGACACCAGAATACAAGCAGAAAACAACCCCGTTGACTTGAGCGATCAAGCCTGATGGCTCATTTCACATTGTCTGCATCTTGCTTCAGGAAAAAAGATTTCCGCATGCCGATGTTCGTTCAGAATTTTACCAAATGTTTTCCACCGTGCTGCTTTAACAGCGTTCTGATACAGTTTTGCTGTTGTAAAGGTGTCATTACGAGCGTATTATGCACGTTGAAACAGTCGGAGTAATTGAACAGGAAATCAGCTGTTGCCATCAGATTCCGCTGCATAAATTTCGCATTTAGATTCCAGGGAGATTGAGGTGGTGGGATGAGATTAGAATTTGAGGCTTTGTCGTTCTCAACTCCTCTGGAAAGAAACAGAGCAGAAGAAGTGATTTTGGGATGTGCTCTTTGGCACTTCTGTGTTTTGTTCACAGCTTCCACTTCAAAATTGGCCAGCAGCGGATCCAGTACCTCTTTGACCTCCCAAGACTAAAAAGGAAACGACTGTCGCCAACATCACACCACAGGCACAACTTTTTCTCGTGGGTCGACCCTTGCTGGTGTGTTTCTAATTGGGTATTGGACGAGCACCTGCACGCGCCGTGCTCAACAAGATGACCTGGTCGAAGGAACAAGACGCAGAGCACAAGGCACCTGTGGGTGCGATGTCCCAGGGGTGTTTGGCATTCAATCCGTCAAAAATGGAATGTTTACCTGGCAACAGAAAAAATATTCTTTCCTTACAACCACAGTACTTAGCAATGCCAGGTTCAACTGTCCAAGACTAGAATGCAGTTTGCCTAAAAGCTCTATCTCAATTAGAAGCAGAGAAGATATAAACAAAAGAATTTCCCAACAAAAGCATTCTTTCTTTGCAACCACATTAGAATTTCCATAGCAACCATTTTTCCACTTTTGGAATTTGGGTTCAAAGAAGCTTCCAATGACACCAAGATCAAGTCTCTGTGTGTCTTGGTTGCTGAGATATGGTGAAAGAATTTCTCAAAGGCAGTCTCCATAGCAACAGGTGGTTGTCACAGCAACCAGTTTTGCACAGAAGACACAAGTTTCCACCAATACTTAGATCAAGTCTCTGTGTCTGTTGGTTCCTAAGATATGTCGGTTTCAACCACAAAGTGCTCTTGCTCAAAAAGGGACATCATGGCACAACAACCTGAGTTTGAGGGAGCGAATGGGTGTGGAGCGAGTCTTGAAACGACACTTCTGTGCACATTTCGTCATGTGAAAGCTTGAATGTTCCATTAAAACTTACAAAGTTTGAAAAGTGCTTATCAGCTTCATTTGGCAGCACTTGAAAGTTGTCGTGTTCAATTATGAGTCAGTCCTACTCCGCTTTCTGTCAGGAGTGACGTGCATGAGCGAGTCGTACAAACACGCGTCGTTTGTTCCTGAATCCGCAGCCTTCAGCTCCAAGACCCTGTCATCATCTGTGAATTTCCGTTCCGTGTCATGGAAACCACGACGCCGCAGCAGGTATTTCAGCGATTGCATTCCTTGCCTTCAATAAGTCTCCCTGGTCTCAACACTCATCATTTTCACTCGACATTTCTGCCGTTTATTCAGAATGAAATATTTATGACACTCGCGGGTCACCATTTGAATCCGGAGGCGCTGATCGCCCAGGAGACCGAGCGTCTTTAATTCCTCCTCGGATCCAGCACAGCCCGAAAACACGACCCCTAATCGAGCTCGGGCCATAAATCCGGGGTCTTCAGCCTCAACCTCAGACCCAACGAGCAGCCATTTCGAAAACCTCGAGAACGGTCAGTTCCTTCGCTTGTTGAGGTTTTCTTTTGTTTGCAGGCTCAACCACACTTCCTCTGAGCTGAGGCAGATCGCCACGCATTTGGACAAGTTCACAAGAAAAGTGGAGGTACGTACTAGTGTCAGTGTGAGTGTGAACGTGGGTGGGTGGTGCACGAATTACTTTGGGTCTCCTCCAAAGGGAGGCAGGAAGTGCTCAAGGCGCGCGAAGAAGCCGAATCCACTTCATGTGTCCACAGTCGTGCAGTTCTCATCTTGTGCAACAACAGCGTTCGTTGTGGCGCGTTGAGGCTCTTTCAAAGTGTGTTGTCTTTGGCACGAGGAGTAACAAAAGCCGGAAGGCAAAAATCCTTCTGTGTGGACGTCTTACCCGATAGTAAACTCGCTCTGACACTGCATCAAATGCTGACAAACTTCGTTTTTGTTTCACCCCAAATTCACATTGCCAGAAGTCACACACGACCGTCAATTGGAACTGTGAGCAGCCTTAGTTTCAACCCATGTTCGGGCTCTCTTCACCTCCACGTCGAAGACAATGAAGGTTTCCTCACGGTTTGGCCCAGAAACAGCGATTCATCAGGTACGATGATTCCCCGAAGACTCGAATTCATTTTCAGGTGTCCACATGAAGATTCTTTCTGTTTTTACCATTTCGACAGAGCAAGCGAAGCTTCCACCGACGCACCAGAAACAGATTGAGTCTCTGTCAACAGACCTTGTGTGAAATATGAGCAGATCTGCTCAAGGAGTCCGAGTTGTCTCGTCTCAGCTGCTCCAGGATGAACTCTGAGCCCGATGTCCACATGTGCCACCACAATCAGCGGCCAAAATGAAAGGGTCAGCTCGAATTTCGATGAGACCGGCAGAAAAAGAACGCGACCTGATCGTTTTGGTTTGAACAGACTTTTGGTATTTTCCTGCAGCTTGTATCAACAGACGATCATTCAAGAGCAGAAACTCATTTGTGTCAGCAGCGCCGTCGCTGATTGTTGTTGAGGTAAACACGGCCATTACGACGGATCTGCAGAATTTCCGCTCTCCGTTCGCCATAAAATTCCACACATTTTGAGTCACATACAGGGTGTGTTTCTCATCTCTCTGAAGTGCTCACATTGCATTTTCATCAAAATTCAAGAACAAAATTTCCTTCTCGTTGAGTCCGCTCAATCTCACGGTGGAAAATCCGACCGTTTCTCGTCCTGAATCTGAGTCACTCACGGCTCTGCGGCGATGAAGTCACGGTTCTCACACTCCACCGGGTCTGCGATCCCTGTCTCCGAAACGAACAGGCACGTTTCGGGTTTGAGCACTGCGGTCACAGAACATCACCATTTGACGACATGGCACCGCTGGCTGTAGTTGTGCGACCTGACGCAGCTGCCCCAACTTGTTTGATTTGAACCACGGACACCAGTTGACGGTGTCAGTCTTTGCGGTTTCATCTTGTGGGCACAAGCTGCTCACATTCTCTCCAAATGAGTTGACTTTTCAAACAGAAAGACCTCTTGAAGAAAACCTGGGTTGTTGCTCTCTCCAGGGTGTCGCTTTTCCAAAGTCATGAAGATTTTTCTTTCCTCTTCCAGCTCTGGTGCGCTGAATTAACACGGAACAGCATTTCACTAATGAGGGAGCTCAGAAAATACGAGCAACTGCAAATGTCACGAGAACTGCCAAAAAATCGTGCGAACAGAGATTGCCACAGCTGAGAGCCCTGTCATTCCCGATGTTCAATTCGCGTCAAGTTGCAAGCAAGTTCTCACGAGAAGACAAAAGAGCGTGGCCAAAGCTGACGTTCAAACACATGCCAGACGACTGCGCGTCATGCGACGAGCGACACTCCACAAAAAAGCAGGTCCCACCGAAAGATCAAATGCTCAGCATGTCGTCATAAGTGGAAACCTCTCGGCGGCCGACCCGCAGCATCGCCGCCGTTTGTCACCTTCATTACTCACGCAATTTGTAGCGCAGTTATTTTGTCAGGAGTCGGACCCTGCAATTTCTTAGGAGCTTTTCGCGTCTCCTATTCTGCAGTTTGTCTGGATTTCAGAGTCAGTCTGTGTTGGCTGTTGGGACGCAAACAAGGTCTCGTGTTTCGCTTTTTATTGAGAATTGAATGACAAAGTTTGTGCGTGACACAAGGGTCGGAGTGACTCGAGGCTCTGGCGTCGCCTGTGTTAATGGTTCCCTGAGAGCCTACTCCGTGTCACACAAGAAGGAAACGGCTGGAATTCTTTTCCGTGTGCGCTGCAACCAAAGAACGTGTAGAATGCCTGACTAAAATACGTCTTCGCCAATTTGTGTCATCTGACCCGATCCAACCAGACTGAACCAAGTCTGACTCCAATTCCAAAGCTCGAAAGAGACAAGAAAACAGGCGACAGATTTGAGTATGACACAGGGGCCCAGGACAGCCGCTCGAGTCAACAACTCTGCATTGCTTACTGCACGAACCATTCGTCGTCTCTGAAAGAAGGTGATGGGGTTTTGTGAAAATGAAGCGGCTGCAGTTTTGTCCACAAACTGATGAAATTTGCTGCAGCTGACGGAGCGTTTTCTCGGCGTGTTGTGTACATTGTAATTATCCGTGTCGCAGTTCAAGCTGCAGGAGCCCCGCCGCTGTCGCTAAACCTGTTGCCTTGATGAATGATTTTCCCTAATGGGCCATTTTCTTACAGCTTCTCAGATTTATGTTTATTTCTTCCCACTTACAGAGCATATCAGGCTTTTATTCTTTCCTTTTTGGCAAGAAAGTAACACTGCTGGGGAAAGGACACGTTGCTGGACTTTGGGCCTCTCGGTCGGTTGCGCTGCATCGCTGATTCTGCAAGTCTGACTGCAGGACACACGAAGAAATGTTTCGAGGACATGAAGACACCATACCCACGACGATTTCATGAAAGACGACCAGATAGTGCATTTCTCAGGGTCAAACGAATTTGCCTCGGTTTGGTGATCAAATTTCCTGAAGTGAACAAAGTTGTCACCAAAATTGAGAAAGAACAGATCCCGTATCCGAGACGCTCGATCGCTCAGTTTGCACACATGTTCTCGAACGTTTCTCTGCATTCACAACACTTGCAAACGAGTATTTTCCCACAATGAGAAGCTCACGAAAGCAGCAAGGCAGTTTCAGAGAAAATTCCACGTGTCCAAATTGGTCATGATTTCAAGTGAAGACGGGCATTGTTGCTGTAATTGGGGTGATGATCAGGGTCCCAGGTTCGCCTGAGCGGCTGCTGAATGTCTAATTTCCAACCAGCGAGGTATTTTTTCATCAAAGAGATACGAAGTACAGAAAAATATGGTGGCTTCTCCCAGGTTGGCCAGCCTGCGGCTCTGCATGCTCCACGATAACCATTCTGACCCGGCTGCAATTAAGCACCCGAATCGTCCCTTCCTCTGCAGGGAGCGAATCCCCCGTAAATTGCAGGTTCCTGCCGTGAGAGACAGAAACCCGCAGGTTCTTTCTCCAGCGGGACAAACAAGGCAGAACATGTAAACAGAACCCTCAATGCCTGTGAACATTTATTGTCTGCTTTGTCTCTGTGTACACTTTACCACGCTCCACCCTGGCTGGGCAGATTGAGCTCAAAACAGATTCCTGCAATATGACGAGCTAAAAATAGAGCTGCGTTAAGACAGCTTCACGTGACGGCTGCTCGTCCTGATGGAACTCGACGCTCCGATGGGAACAGCGAGCGACGACCAACACGGAATACCAAAACTACCGTCACCGCACTCGCCTCGGGAAGACACACAAAAATCTGTCCTTTGGGTCTGCAAACGTCCCGAGATTGTTGTCCATTCTGGTATCTTTGCTTCTTTGCCATGCAATTCTAAATCTCAACATCGCGCATGGCGTGGATCACTGTGTCGAACTGATGACTTCGGTCGCAATGCCATCAGAGATTTGTAACGATGGGCGAGACCTTCATACACAGGTTGTTCCAACATAAATCTATTGCCTGCGTTTTCGCTCGTCCCATCGTGGGGTTGTTAGAGTTTGGTCTGATGATCTCATCGACTTTGTGTTGTTTAAAGTAACTTTTGAACTATTCAAACGTCGACCAAGCAAACTTTGTTCGTGTTGTTCCACAATCCATTGTTGGCAGGCAAATGTCAGTCTGCAAGTCACCAGTTCGCTTCCCAAAACATTATTTTTCACTCTTGACTCTTCTGGGAAATTATGGAAGTAGAGTTGCAGACACGGATCATTCCTTTCGTGTCCACGGAAAATTGTGTGGAAAAGCGCATTGGTGATCATGCGGTGCGATTCAACTCCCGCTGAAGCGTCACTGAGCTCGGGGCCCGGGTGGAGCCCAGACCAACTGTGCAATGAGCGAGTACGTGCACAGGTACACGAGAAAGAACCGGGGTCCATCACTTCCGCTGATGCATTGTGCAACGTCTACTCTGAACAAACCTCTGTGATACACAAACAACAACTTTGGTTTGAAACGTCAGACAAGATCTTGAAGACAACGCACACAGTGCACGCACAACGGCGGATTCAATTCCACCAAGACTCACAGCTTCGTTCGTCCCGAGTCAAAAACTTAGTTTGACCCTGTTTGAACTCGACACTGAACGGGACGAATCTGCTGCTCCTGTGATCAATCCACGAGAGAGGAGCCCGTGGAGAAAACGGACCCGAGACCTTCCAATGTGAAGAGCAGGTTTTATACACTTAATTGCCTTCATAAACTATACATTTGCCTCTACTCGGAACGAGCAAGACGTGATTACGTGGGGCCACTTTTATGCAGATATCAAGCAAAAATAGAAGCGGCAGCGAAAGCTGCTCCCCATGCAATACATCTTGCTATTTTGCTTATGCAAATCCCACAACCGAGCGCCTCGGGTGAAGTGCCGTCACGAAAACATTGTGTCACTGTTATTCACAAAGGGTCGATGCCAGACAGTCAAACCGTCCGCTTTCTGAAGAACATGCATCTCTCAGAACTTAATTTCGGGTGCTTGCATTCCCTCTGCCTTTCCTCAAACTCAACGCTGCATGGGTTGAAACAGAACAGAGAAACGCGAAGCTGGTGCAACAGGAGACATTCACTGCAGCCAGAGCTGTGTTGCACAATCTCAAAGCCCTGGCGTGCGTCTTCTGCTTTCGTACGGCATCGTACTATTTCAAAGCTTGAAAACAATTTGTAATGAAATTCACTTCGTTTTGTCGACGCTTGGTCGATACCACAGCGACACCTCGAACATGCGACTTCCGTGTTCTATTGTTTCTTTAGTTTTTGTCTTGAACGCGTCACAACAGACAACGTACGTGTTGAAATCTTTTGAATCTGCATGAAAAACATGTGTCCAAATAAAGTTGTCCACGACATTGCAATCCGATCTTTTTTCCATTGGAACAAGGGACGGACCAGCAGCAGAAACACAATTGCAGCAATTTCATCATCAAGGCTCGCGCGGCTCTGTTCTTCCACTTGGTTACATCCAATTCTTCCTGCTCACAACCAAGTTATAACGTCCCACAGGGAAACAAGATCAACACCAGTGGAGCTGTAGCTGCAGATCACCTGCACTGAAAAAACCACTACAAGCCGCAGTTATTGAAGTCAGGAGTGTGCACACAGTTGCTGAAGGAACAAACGAATAAAAAGAAAGATTGTTTATTGAAGCTGTCGAATGCGTCGTTGTTTCCGGGTGGTGAGTGGTTTCAGCCTGACGCCTCGTGGTGCTCCCCCCGTACCCTGTCCCCGTCCCCGTCCTCCTTGCCACGCCCTCAAGCGCGGACCAAAAACTCAAGATCCTCAACCCTCTCTTTGCACTTGAACTTGTTTGAGATTACAGGGTGGTCGTGTTTTGTGTGCCTGAATTGCTGGTGATCTGTTTGACACCTTTGTTACCATATCGCACAACAAAAAGGAGGGCCTGACCTGTTGTGTGTTTCCGGCCGCGCCGGGCGGTTTGATGCCTGATTGATCCACTGATGAGAGGACTCATTGTAACATTGAGCGACAAAATTCGCCGAGGACAGAGCAATGTGAGTGCAGCATTCATCAAAGTGAAGTCAGGTCATCAGGAATTGCGGACCCGCAGAGCAACTTTACCAGTTACAAATTGTCTGGACCTGAGCAGAATAGTTCTCAGAGTAAAGTCGGTGGTGCCGCAAAACAAGGAATTGTGGTTGGGCCCGCCTGGAGAGTGACGTGCCATTGACGTAACTGGTAGGCCTGAAGGAGTTGCCTCGGTCACCAGAACACCGCACTCATCCCCCGATAAAGAAAAATGAATGCAATTCAGAGCTGAACCCCGCACGCATGATCACAAATCCAACGAGGCGGCTTATTGCGAGTTGGTGGAGGTGGGAGCTGAACGCCTCGAGATATTCATACAAATCGGGAGGGAGGGAGCTTGTGTGGGGCTGCGGCAGCTTCCACCGCCAGGCTCGTCTCAGACAAGAGGTGACACCGGGCCTTCCTCGAGTGTCAATCACGCAAAATCAAAGCTGAAGACGGGCTTGACCCACAAACTCGTGTGACCCGAGTTGTATCTTTGATGATCGACAAGTCCGCCGAGACGGGATTCAATGCGCCGCTGCCTCGCCATCTTTGCCCCAACATCTGCCTCAAGCCCTGTTTGGAAATTTACTTCCTTTCATTTTTTCATAACTCTGAAACGGGTTGCATATGTAAGGCAGGCTAAAAATAAATCTCACACGGCTCATTCATAAAGATGCAAATACGATGCCACGGTTTAGCTGAGCGCCTCGTACAAATCCCCCATGAGGCCGACTCAGCGCAGGGACGGATGATCGGATTTACATCACTACAAACAGAATTTTCTTGATGGAAAATGATATGATTATGTTCCTGAAAAAATATGATTACGGGGATTATTCCTTTGAGATTATTTGGATACACAGAGGAGTGAGAGTGGCTCTTGTGGGCGACACCCTCGGTGATGTGAAGGGGAAGGATGGAGCCTCAGACGTCAGGAGTTTCCACGACAAAGTTTGCTTTCGAAGCCAGGACTAAAGAAATGCTTGTGTGCATGATATATATTCCCTGCAGTAAGAATGTCAGAATTTGCTTTCCTCGCCGAAGTTGCAGGTGCAGAATGCGACCGCGAGGGCAATCTCCGAGCGACAAAAGAAATCGGTATTCAACACCGCAAACTTATGCATGCAGCAACACGGCAAGTTCGCGAAGACGGAGGGACCGAGCGCTCTGTCATCCTCACAACCATTGTTCTTCCCACCTGCACGTACGAGGAGAATCCAAGTTCTAGCGGTTCAGCAAAGCCTTTTGTATCACCTTTAGAAATCAGGACGCCTATTGTGCGCTCATTTGTCAATGCAGACAATCAAGCTGATATTTGCGTGTACGAGCGTAAGGGATCGGCAGAACTTGGGATTCCCTGTGCACATGTCGCCGCAAATAATTTCTTTTTGGCGATGGAAAAACGCAACTGCCCTTCCTCATTTCTGCCCAAACCCTGCACGACACTCCTCTTGGTACGAACTTTTATTTTTTGGGGCTTGTCCCGGCCTCTTCTACCAACCGCACGAGGGGCAAAATGAGGCGACGTGTTGAGCGTGACGTTATCGTGAGTACGCCAGCTCATGCAGCTGGGATCAAGTGGGACTCGCTGTTTCAAGTCGGGATCTGGATCAATAGATCTATAAAACCGTGGGACTCGGGTACAGAGACGGAACGGAAACGCACCAGGTGGAAACACTTTGATGTCCCTTATTGCCACGTGTCTCACCTTGCCAGCTCTTTCATCTCGAACCAGAAACACGGAGCGAGCGATTGCAATTAGAAAATCTGGTCACTCCGATCTTCCTGCGTCTTTTGGTTCTTCAGGTGAATTGGCCACATTGTTCGTGGATTTTGATGCTGTTCTTGTGTCGTTGTTCTCCTAAAACTTCTCTTGTCAAGATCAAGGGAAAAGAAAGTGCTCTCGTTTATCCCTTGATCCTGTCGCGAAAAGCAGCCTCGTCTCCTTACAGAGCATTTCAATTCGTCCCGTGCACAAGTGCAACTCCGCCATGTGATGACAAAAGTGAACAGCTCGGAGCCGAAACAGCAGTTGTGTCCAATTCTCCTGTGAGTCTAAAAATAGCTGCACCAGGCAACTTGATGTGACAGGAGCCTGGTTTATCAGGAGCACATCATGTTTGTAAGAGACTTAAAACAGATAAATGAAGTCGTGAATGGTCCGGACACACGCTTTCCCACACCTTTAGTGCGCAGCTTATTGCTGTTCAGAGCCACAGTGGGAAAGTAAATGCAACAGACAGATTGCGAATTGCAAGACACCAAGATTGTAGATAGAAAGCACCACAGCGTGTCGAAGCAAAGGCTTCATTTGGGTCACGCAGAATTGGTTTGAACGTTGAATCAACGACGTATTCAGGTAATTGATTCTCCGAGAACCACTGTTCCTCCAGAGATGAGAACTCGATCCCAGGTCTGTTCCTGCGACAACCAACTGCAGGAAGCAGATTTCACATCTGCATTTGGGTCACATCCCGACGTGCCTGAGCCGACCAAAGATGAGTGATGGTCAGTGTGGCTTTCGACCGCTGTCCTGCAGTTTGACCGAGGACCTGAGCTGCGGTGGGAACAGAGCGACCGTCCTCGTCTCACCAAAGCTGCGCAGATCAAGAACAAATCCAAAACGTTTTTGTTGTGCCGCGAGTTGCATGCCAAGAGATCCTTCTGCATCCGAAGCACATGTCATTCATCCAGATTGTATCTGCTCAGCTTACCCACCGTGGCGGTGGATTCGACTAACATGCAACGGTCACACACCTGTGTGTGCATGTAGCCTGGACAGCAAGGTTCATTACATCCACTTTGTACACGATATGGGCAAACACGTTTCCTCGCGTTGGAAAAACGTGCAACATGTGGTTCAGTTGAGTCAGTCTCCGTTTGCACGTCAGCACGACGCAGTATCAGAGAACATCTCGAAGACGGTTCTATGTCCCTCACTCTCCTCAGCAGGCAGCGACACCCCGACTGGACGTCCTGGGCGATTATCTCCATCACCAGCTGTTCACAGCCGCCAGTGCGCAGCAGCGCCCAATCACACTGAATTTATTCACCGTGTGAACGGTGCGCAGGGGCATACATCATTCCGCAAATTTGATTGATGGCGTCATGTATAACATCACAACAACTCCCCAAGCGAATGCAAAAAGGAGCAAGGTCAGATGACAAACGCAAAAATACAAATGGAGTACCGTATTTGTCCCGGCAGCTTTTGGCCATTGTGCTGTTCCAACTTGAAGCGGGACACTGATCGTTGCAGCACGAAAGGACTTTCACTCCTCAGGTTGCGCTCGAACAACACGGTCACCTCGATGTTGTTGACAACAGCAGTGTCCAGAACGACATTTTGCGTGAAAATTCAGCTGAGAGGTAATGGTTCCTGCACTGTAGAACTGGTCAAAAGGACCCACGTTTTGAAGGCTGTCGAGATGGCACAGCCATCCAGACTGGCTTCAAAATGTGGATACAAATGGACATGTTCTGTTCAGGAACAAATTTCAGGAACAAATTTCTTGTACATTTGGTTGTTCAAGAACAAGCGACAAAAGAAGAATTTCGCGAGCGTTCAAAAACTACCAAGCGTGCAAGAATTCTTTTCCAACAGCAAATGCAAGAAAAATCAAGCAGACACTGCGGATGGTTTGGAAATCAACAAATCAGAAAAATTGGCCTGGTCAGCACTGATTTGACCGGTTCTCAAACTTCTCACCTTCAGAAGTGACCAGCGATGCTGAGCAGCATGGAGCGGAATGTGGAGCCGTCAGTCCGGGGCTTCCAACATCTCGGAGTTCTGCAGTCGGCGAGCAGTTCATTCACATCGCAGCCTCCCTGAGACCTGCAAGTCACAAAGAATCAATCCCAGCGTTTTAATTGTGCGTTTTGTCGACAGCAATGCTGAACTGAATCATATTAGCACCAGCATTTTTGACATTAATGTGTTCTGCTGGGAACGCCGAACTCCAGTGCATATGTAGGGATTCCATTTCCGACTTTGTGTGCACACACATTTTGGTTTGTGTCCGTTGTGGATAGAATTGCACGCAAGAGACGGAGAGATCGAATTGAGGATGAGGCGCTGTGGCATGCAGTGTTTCCCGAAAACACCGAACGAGGGTTCAGGCCCGTTCGCACCGTGTGACGTTTGACGCTGACCAGCGCGAGACACGTCCTATCCCACAGAGACCTTGAGATGTTGCATTTTGTGCATCACTCTTGACTTGAGTTCAGATTTTGTGTTGTCCTTGTGTTGTGTGATTGCATCTCGAGCGTTTGATATCTGCTCCTCTCCTCTCGGTCGGCGTGGTTTATTCCTGTCCTGCCACCGACCTCCGCCTTCCAACAAGTGGCAAGACTCACCAACCAATATTCCACGTTTGTCTCTTCTTCCTGCCATTGTTGTGTGCTGGAAACACTTGAGGCACGGCTTCGGTTTTCCGTGAGCTTTGCCTTTCTGATGAATATTATTGCAGTGGCTCAGTCGTTCAAATGTCTGCTCCACGTCGTGCAGCCAAAAACATTTCGCAGCTCGCAATTCCCTTTCATTGTTTCTCAAAAAGACTGGTTCTTTCACCATCAAAATTGTCACGACCAGTTCCAAGGTTCAGACTGCGCTCCTGTGATTCGGCATCGGTGATTCAAGGCCGGGTTCTTTTCCAAGGCATGACATTTCGGGAATTTGCATGTGTGGAAGACACTCGTGAAAAATTAGATACGCAACGACTTCTCAAAATCTCATTCAGCACAGCACATCAATTGACTTCCAGTCAAAACTGCAAAGTCAGACCTGCAAACATGGATGTTCAGTTTCCACGAGTCTCCAAGCCACCAGGGAGTTCACCAGGCAAAGAACAAAAATTCTTGTGTGCGAGCGCAGACGTAGTACTTACACATTGATGTTTGGTCTCTGGGTCTGAACAAATGAAAATTTTGTGCCCACACACGTTTCTGTGTTCTCCTTAAGTCTCTGCAGTGAAAAATACTGAAGCTTGGTTCCTCAGCCACGCACAAGGGCCACACAGGTTTTCGACCAGTCATTCTTTATTCCAGAATCTGTCTCGAAACACACAACAAAATACCCGATCGTCACGTCTTGGGTCCACGGTTCCTGGTCAAACTTCTTGTCCCATGGTGCACTTTCTGCCGCATTCTGCGGTGATCGGACGTCGGCTCCAAACCCCGAATTGCAAAAATTCCCCGCACAACAGTGGGAAAGCGTCAAACAACATGACTGGCGATCGTGCTGTTCACCTGGACAGACAGATGCCTTTGTCTCACGTGACACACGAATCAGGATTCTGAAGGCCCAACCGGAAGCGAATCCCAGACTCATTTAGCAGCTTCCCGTTTTATGGCACACGAACACACGTTCAATTTGTATTCGTGTTGCCACCGAGAGCAGGTCACTGTGACTGTCAGTCGCAGTTCTTTTCTGACCAACAGAAGTGCGGAGCTTGCAGAATGGCACCTCGTTTATTTCGTCCAGCCTCGCCTCTCGTGAACAAAAGCGGGAGCAGCTTGTTCTGTGCGGACAGTGATCAGTGACCACAACAACCAGCTGCGCTTAATTCGACCCGCGCTAAATGCCCTGAGAAGCTGAAGACCAAGGTGGGCGCGCTCCTCCATGAACGCTGAGGAGCCGGGGGACCCAGACTCACACCCAGCACTGTGACGCCGAACCTGGTTGGTGAGATTCCAAGAAACCAATCCTTTTGAAGGCTAGTGAGTCTTTCATGTGTTATAGTCGGTCAAGATAGGGTTCTCACACTCTCACACTATACAAAAATGGTTCCTGTGAAATCACACAATGACTTTCGTGTGATTGAACAGGAACCCTTCATACAAGGTGAGAACCCATTTCTACCACGATGCGAGCACACACGACTGGTTTTGTGATCGCAGAGTTGTAAACATTTGTTTCGTGGGCTCTTGACCAAGGAGGTCGTTCTGCACGTTCGGTCCTTGTCTCAGCAACAAACAGACCAAAATGCCGTGAAGAGTTCAGGCCAGAAGCAGTCCAAGCGCGAAAATGCGACGCCAGCCGTGTGATTGGAGACCGAAAAGGCAGACACCTACGGTACTCGTACCTCACTCCAGTCTTCGCACTGAATCGTACAAAGTGCAAAACCAGTCCCACTGCCTTTTTTTGCTCTTCGGTGCACAACCAACACGAAAGCAACATGAGCAAGAAGAGCCGTACTCACGCCAGGTAAGCCGCTGCGGTGAACTTTCACACCCACTCACAACGTTTTTGAATCACAAAAGAAATCCATTTTGAAAAACATGAAGTCTTGCATTTTACACGGCGTTCATACAGCTCCAAGCTGCACCGAAGTGTACACGAGGTTTGCAGAGACACACTGGATCGCATGTTGGCAGTGTCGCATCTTGGACACTCAATCCGAAACAGACGGAGCTGCCAAGCTGCGAGCTATCGTCCTGCCCCCAATGAACATTTTGCGTGCATCTGTACACCAGTGTCAAAGAGTATCATGCAAGCCACCACCGCTCCGATGCCGACCAAATCGTGCAAATAGTCCATCGGCTCTTTTCATGTCGGAGATTATGACTTCGCTCAGGCATGTTTAGGTTTCTATACGGACGCGACGTCGTCAGGCATTGTTTGCGAGAAAAGACTCTTCAGTGAAAAACAGTTCCCATTGGAACACAGCGCAACACGAGATGAAGATTTCACTGCCTGTTCCTGATGAGGACCTTCGGACACAAAGCCGCAGGACAAATTACACGTGTAATTTGTCGCAAAACAGCAAAAAATAGCTGCTTCGTGACCTGCGAGGTGGCGTGCTCGCACCCTGGATCATGCGTCACTGTTGGCACACAGATGACGCCGCGATAGAGGACGTCAGATGCCCCGCGGTGATGGCGGCGGCGGCGGCGGCGGCGCTGTGCGGACGGGACGCCTCGTGTCCTGATAACACAATCACTGATGTTCGATGCTCGCGCCGCAGCCGGCGCAGCACGGTGGGGGGCTAATTTGCCACTGTCCCTTGTAATTCTTCATCAATATCTAATTACGGGGGCCTCTAGGCTGGCGACAACAGTACCTGGGGAAATGCAACATGATGAGAGCATGTTTGCGGGGCAGCGGGAATGGTGCAGTCCGACTGTCCCAAGAACAACGCCGCGCAGTCGCGGGATAAGGCCGACCCAGCCGAGTCCCGAGCTGCCAGGGACACGTCCTTCCATCTTCACGAAGTGCTGGCTCTCGAACATGATGGTGTCGCAAAGAAAAATTTCAGGCAAAAGTTTGGCCAAGGTCAATCAAGAAAAGTGAGCTTCACTTTCAAGGCAACGTTGATTAGAATCGCACTCCTGACACCACCACTGTTGCAAAAACTGTTTTCATTTGAAACTTGAGTGGGCCTCTGGCGGATCCAGGAACAGGGCCAGAGCCCCATCCCTGAAGCGGGTGGGTAACCTCAAAATTGGAATTTGTTCAGAAGAACATGAAATATTTGTGCCTGTGGCGCAAACGAAAGGGTTGAGGTAGTCTCATACCTCAGGGGAAATGACGCCCCGTGGTCCCCTGGATAGGTCTGTGAGAGAATCATACGCAGAAACTCAGTCAAAACTTTACTCTGCTCACATTCTGTCCAAATGGGATCCAACTTCTCTGTGCAATTTGATTTTTTGCTGCAAGGGAAGTTTCAGTGATTTTTTTGTTGCGGAAAGGCTAATTTGATTGGACCGTGTCACAGGGAACAAAACCCACCATGAAAAAGGCCAGCCATTTGATGGACTGGAGAATCAAGTCAGTCACAATCTCAGCTTTAAAGGAGCATCACCGAGATTCACCGAACTGAAGATGACCCGTCCAAAGGTGCCTTGACTTCTTCCTCAACTCGAGCCGACTGCCCGCGCACACAATGGCTGGAGACAGGAAAATCCCGAACAATCACGTCAAGTGAGCATTTCATCGCGTTATCTGGTTCCCTGATTCCATTCGTTCTCTTTCTGAATAAATCAGGTTTGATAGGACGGCGCATTCTGTGGGCAGCCTGACCTGTGCTGAACGGCCCTGATCTATGAATGCCTCCCAGCAGACAGCTTTCGTTTGCTGAACTTGTTTGTGAGGCCTGTGCGTGAGGGTCTTTTGACACCTTGTTTTCATGTCCATTCTCGTCAGTAATCATCGCAAAGTTAACAACAGGTTTCGTCTGTTTTGAAACATAATCTTCCAATTTGGTCCCGGCAGCAGCTTCAATTCACAAGGCGTGCCACCTGGAAGAGGAATTGATTGTCGGGGCAGATTTAAGAGTTGGGTTCCTGGGCTCTGCGCGGCTCGGCTCGCTCTGTCAACGATCTGTTTGTCCAACCAATCGCAATCAAACACATTCCAAGGCCGTAATGAATTTGCTACAAGTCTCGCCGCGTGTCACTTTGAGCTTTTCAGGTCTTCGGGAATGTCATCACGAAGGTGCCTCCACGGTAGGGAGTGCGTGCTCCCTCAAGAGTGGTCCTGGTGGAGCTGAAGCCACAGCGGAACAAGGTGGACCTTTTTCGCAACCTGCACACGGAAATCCAACTGCAACCAGACATTCGCTCCAAGTGTCGCGCTTTTGAGGCTTGAGATGTGCAGTGTGACATCCAAGATCCTAGGTACAAACAGACTTCTACTCGTGCTGTCAGGTGGCGTTGGTTCGGGTATGGGTGGGAGCGACCCACACATACACGTTCCACATGGCCAACTCGATTCCTCCTCATGATGCTGCCTCGGAGAAACACATCTGGTGCACAAACAAGTCAAACTCGTGAGGACTTCTCTCTCTCCTCTATCTATCTATCTATCTATCTATCTATCTGTCTCTGTACGCGGTAAGAGCCACTAACAGAGTTCCCGCTGGTTCCTGCCATTTTCTGTGTTCTACCGATCCATTGCAGTCGGTTGTGAGCTTTCCTTGCGTCCGAAAATGAGAACATATAAAGATGAAGTATGCCACAAACGCGTTGGCACTAGCACACTGGCTGTGGCCGAGACGTTCTCGGCCCGCGAACAGAAGGCTTCGGTGGTCTGCCCAAAGTGTTGT
>JAAUXT010043316.1_pt1 | contig 32367 bp, 34 predicted proteins | sample 7278171 | NCBI WGS metagenome assembly JAAUXT01 (sample SAMN14350112, study PRJNA611818) | marine sediment metagenome | isolation source: surface marine sediment (1.8m) | place: French Polynesia: Moorea | collected 2018-08
CAATTTGAGTATATAAACCAGGATTTGTGACAGGCTTGTCAGTTCATCACCAGCCAGCAATAAAGACAACAAGAGTCAACTGGGAACACGAGTTAGTCTTCATTCGACACATTCACTCACAGAACGAAGCATGAGATGGTGTGTGCGTGTGTGTGTGAGTGAGAGAGAGAGAGAGAGACAGAGAGAGAGACACACACACACACACACACAGACGAGGATCGTTCAGCTGGTGCAAGTAAGTGCGTGTGTGTGATGAGACTGCGCACTCACTTGTGCGCGTCGTCGCGGGCTTGTGATGCGTTGTCCTCTGTGTAGGTGCCGAGAAGCTCGATTATCACCTTCGTCGCTTTCTCACTGTGCAGAAAACAAGAACATTCGTTGGTGTCGACACGCGCCTCAGATCCAAGGTGTTTCAGAGCCTTTCCTCTCAGCCGCCAAAAATGCTTATTTTGTTTTTACGCTGCACGCTCATTCACCAAAAGCAGGGTTCCTGGCGGATGCAATTCCTGACTGGGAACAGGTGGTAGTGCCGGTACCCTTGGTTTGCCAGAGGCCTGGAAAACTTGGTTCCCCACAAAGTTGAGACATTTTGTTCACAATGGAATTCACCTTTGTTTGCTGCTCTCCAAGGCCTCGTAGAGGATCTTGAGCAGCTGCTGGTATTTCGGTATGCTCAGGTCCCAACTCGCCACCCACTTCTTTATCTGCAACCAGAAGGCAAAATATCTCCTTCACCGTGCTTCCAGTATTTTTGAGGCTGAAGAGCAGACTGATAACCCACATTGCAGTGCTTCATCCCAACTCACTGATCCATTCACAGAACAATCTGCTCAGTATGGTGTCCAAGCAATCATGCTCATCACCGTGATGTGTGTGTGTGTGTGTGTGTGTGTGTGTGTGTCTACTCACGTCATCCAGCTCGGGGTTGACGAGGTTCATGAGGTCGACCCGCCCCGCGAGCTTCAGCAACGAACAAAAGACGATGTACCGGTGCGTGGACCGCTCGTCGATGCCGTGGAAGAGGTTGTTATGGAGACGGAGACGCGCCGAGTTGCGCTTGTCGCCCGGCTGCGTCTTGGAGAGTTTCTCACACAGCGCCGTCACGAGACCCTCGTTGTTGTCGAGAGGCACGATGAGGATGAGGGAGATGATGCTGTTGATGACTGCCTCCACCTCTACAACACAATATGAAGGAGACGATGCCACTGCCTCCACCACCAAAAACAGGACGACTGCTTCCACCTGTCAGTTGTGTACTTTGAGCTCATCCACAATGCTACCACCGCTTTTGTCTTCCCGTTTTTGTATTTTGTACAATGAATGCAGGCAAACAATGAGAGAATGTCACAAGACGCTTGTTGTTGCAATGACACAGACGTTGTTGGGAGAGGAGCAGTTTTGCTGTGTTGACACTGCGTTTTCTGGATTCACGCGACTCACCCGTCTCGGGCAGATTCTCCTTGAAGATGATCTCGGAGGCCTCGATGACCTTGGCGAGGTCTGTGATGAGTCCATCGGCGGAGTTTTCCTCGGAGATCTCCGCACCCTTCGACTTCAGGTAGCTCCTCAGCTCCGCTACCTGCAGAAACGCACAAGGGAAAGACTCCTCAGTGAGGAACTGGAGCCTGCGGCCAGACCTGCCTGACTTTCGGTGTGGGACCGTGCCTCCTGATTTCAAGTCTAGCCATTCGCTGCACCGGAAACTTGACGTCCAACAGTTCTAAGTGTTCTGCACTCGGATGATGTCATTTCTGATGAAGCAACAACAGTGACACGGGTCGAGGACAGGAAATCTAACTCCAGATTATCATTCAAGATCATTGCTTCACGCTGAAGGTTCTACGTAGATCTATTTCAACAAAACAAAATTTGAACATGCGCCCCACAGTCCACTTTTGGTGAAAGTGACATTGCTGTGGATTGACATGCATGTCAAGAAAAATACCAACTGGCCACGCCGTTTCCTCAACAGATGGTAACGATTGGGGGCCTTCGATCACCCCATTCCTGTGATTATTGGATGTCAAAAATGTGTCACAAATATGGTCCACACTATGAATATCTCATGGTTCAGCACTGGGAGGGTAAGGGGTTTCTGACTGCTTACCTGCTCGTTTTCTTGCAAATCTATAAATGCCGGTACACTCATGCTTTCTAACAATGGCTGCCAATGTCAAGGCCGTCCAAAATAGTCTCCAAACCGACATGGAAAGCTGTTTTAATACCGGAGAACACAAGCTTTGAGCAGTACAGTATGCAATATAAAACTCATACAAACTGATTTTTTTCAGTCAGTTTCAAACGTGGAGTGCTTTCAGACAGATAGACTCTAGAAAACATTCTTAAAGTTTTTGAGGTTACAATTGCCGACGATTTCATCAACCAAAAGCATGAGCGAGACACAAGGTTTGTTGAATTGGTCTCTTTGTTTCATTAAATTTCACTCTATTTCAGCCAGATAAGTTTTTCTTGAAATGCTTGTCAGGTTGCCGGAAGTTTCAGTGTTGCTGTCAGTGAACAAGCAGGAATTCTTTCAAGTTCCTCATGAGCGATAATAGAGGAGTTTGTAAGCAACAGATGGGACCGGCGACGTTTTCATCAAAACTTGCAGCAACACGGTCAAGATCGAGTGTAGATAAAGCATCTGCCACAGCTGCTGTGAAATTTATTTGTCAGACGTTTCTGCACAGATGTTGCTCATCGGAGTTTTTTGCCACGTCTCCCTGCCGTTGTCCCGCCCACCGTGTTGAAATCATGAACCGTGAAATATGACCGATGTAGATCTGCTGAGTGCGTGAGAAACATTGCCACAGTCCTGATGGGTCGTTTGTTTTTCATGCGCACTGCCTGTCTGGGTTCTATCGCACGTGGAGTGATCAGTGACATCGTTTTGATCTGAAGTCCTTTTGGACATGCGCCAGAACGTTTCCGACACGAAGGGCGGCCCCACTGACCCGCCCCCCTGATGTCTGAGAAAGTTTATTTTTTTCCCTCAAGTTTTCAACTGAAGTTGAGATGAGAAGATCTTTGACACGTGTCGTTCGCAACATGAAAGAACCACGGAACTGACTTTATGAACTCCGAACTTTGTGAACCAGAGGCGTCGTCTATCTCCATATTCTTTGATGAACACTTTGAAACATGCACACTGGGGTCCAGGGCAAAGCTTCAGTGACCGTTCCGTTGGGGTTTCAGAAAAAGCGGCGGCGGGGAAGCGGACGCAGCCTCCGTGGAGCCCTCCCAACGGCGACTACATCACCGGCCTGAAGCTCTACAACAGCCTCACCAGGAAGAAGGTAGGACCTTCACCGTGAGCTCTCCAGCGGATCCGGGGGAGGCCCTGATGTCTAAACTGCGAGGACCTCATCCGCCCAACTTATGGGAGCCCTGACCCCAGAAGTCCTGCCCCGAACCCTGAGGAGTCAATCCCCGACTCCCTCCCCTCCCGCCCACACGCAAAGTTTTTTTGGGATCCCGACTCCTGGATTTGCATCTGCAGTGAATCCAGATGAGTTCGGGCAGACAGGACAGACTCAAGTTCCAACTTGAATTTCCACCGCAAGATTTTATTTCGCAAGATGCAAAATCACGGCTGTCAGGTCTGGGGTCAGCGGGCCGAGCACCGCCAGATCCGCTGGAGGCTCTGCATTGCAGCTTCGTCTGAACGAGAGGAGCGTCTCACGGGCAGCGATGTCGCGTCTTGTTGCAGCATAGTCAAAATGATCTTGATCAAAAAGTTTGTTTGTCGGAGCTTCAGGACTGAATGTTGGCAGTCAGGTACAGAAGCCATTACTTCCTGCTGAAATTTCACAAGACGACAGAAGTTGCGTCAGATCACAAGGCTGATCACGTTGCAACACTTCAGCACGATCGATCAGGGAAGTGTTCATGTCTGAATACTTAAGTGCTGAGCGGCTGGGAGACAAACAGCGGACTGGGTGCCACCGCGAGACGAAGCGAGAGGTGCGGGTGCTCAGCACTGCGAACCGTGTAAGGATGAAGCGGTTCCGAAGCTGTGTCGCTGTCGCGAGAGGGCAGCTTTGCTGCCTGTTGTTTTCTTGCGTTCCGTCCCAGCAGAAGTCTTCCCTCGCAAGGCACAAGACAGCGCCTGTTTAACTTGATCAACACCTTCAGCCAGTGTGGAACAGTTAGTTCTGGACCACAGAACGAGACAGTTTTGAAGCAGACGTCCACCATGTCGCACGGAAAGGTGGTGTTCAGAAAAAAGAAAAATTTGCGAGATAAGGAAACAAACTTTCAGTTGATTAAACCACAACGGAAGCCGAAACTTGAAACTTGATGAGCCTTGATCTGTGAAGGCGACGCCAGCAGTCTGTTCAGGTGCGTGTCCAGGAGTGGGGCCCTTGAAGTCCTGGGTGCCTGACAAAAACAATTACTGGCTCATCATGCCCATTCTGCAGCACAGTTTCAGTTTTCACGATGGATCCCTGAATCCGCCCCTGCTGGCTGTTTTTGTAAAGGTGTCCGTCGCCCTGCACCAAGCATGCCACAGGAATGTTTGAGTGTTTCGGCAGAGATCGTGAGCTCGGAAACTGATGAAGGCGTCCTGGGCCTGAACGCAATTCATTAGGGCGCGGAACGAGCCGTCTCCTCTCCGGGTCACAGCGGAGTGAATAGGGCTGCGAGTGTAGGGGGTGGATCCATGCTGGAGATGTGCATGTTGCAGAGTTGGAGGGGGGAGAGACTTCATGCGCTGTGGGGCGGAGCTGCAAAACATAGTAGTCAGGTGCGGCGGGGAACGTTTGGGTGTGTTGCATGTTGGGTGCGAAAAAACGGATTCCTCCGTCGGTGCACTGGGGCTGATTCCCCACAGCTGGTGGTTTGGATTCAAAAAGTGTGCTCGTGTTGGGGCTCGGGGAAGGGCTTCCATGGGCGAATAGATCTATTCGACATTGCTCAGGGCAGCCCACAGGTGCAGCCCACGGGTCTGTGAGAACCGATTCCAACTTTTGAGAAGAATAGTGGAAAGAAAAAGGGTATCTCCGGCACAATATGGGGGCCTGATCAGGAGTTTCAAAAAGTTTTTGAAGTGAGTGAAAAAGACGGGCCCCACCATCCCCATGATCGGCTCCTTGCCCTGCTCCAGTCAACCTCCAGATAAGCTGACGGAAGTGTTGCAAATAGAAACCATTGAGACCTGAATGCAATTCATTAGAAAAGCAGGAACCTCTCTCTGTTTCAGGCCCGCTTCACAGCGAATGCGTCACGCGTTGCCTCGGTACTCAAGGGATGCACAATTGAATAGACGTTGCGTCGCTTTTCACACAAAAGTTAGACGTCCAGAGACGATTTCTTGCGAAAAATGTCCGCGCGAAGATTCTCATCCCAACAACTGGTGGGACATCAACCCGTTGTTGTGGTGAATATAAATTTTCAAAGGGATTCAGTGTCCATGGACTCGTGCTGCACCTGTTGACTTGTGTGGGGATGTCTTGATGGACACTTCAACAAGAAATAAGTGACCATTGTCATTCAGAGTGCAACACCCATTGACGGAGTGAGGGCCTCGGCGCGTGGCGCACGCAGCGTGAAGCGGCATCGGCAGCAGCGATTGGGCGCCGCCGCTCTGTGTGAGATGCGCAGGAAGCGGATAATTGCAGGAAGCAGGTCTCCAAGTCATTCCGCATCTTTCTTATCATCGCAGCATCGCTTACGCTCTCTGCGAACACGCTCCGTTCTCATGTGGCGCTGGATTCGCGTCCAGTTCAGTGCTGTTTTGGGGCTTGGAATTGAATTTCCCTCCCCACGTGTGCATGTTGTGTGTATGCGTGTTCTGAATTGACGACGCAAGTTCGAGTTGCATGTCAAGAGACGTTGAGGTTCAGAGCGCAACATCTCAGACCATTTCACATTCGTATTCGAATTCCCTCGCGTGAGTCTCTCTGTTCTGAAGTGGAGCACCACGGTGGAGTCTGAAGGCAGCTGAGCCCTGAGCTGGGCTCGGCTCTGCGCTCGGCGAGGCGGGTTGTTTCACAGCGCAGCGCTGCCATTCATTACCGCGCTGCTCTGGAGGAGGAAGTGAAATTAGCGGTAAATCGCCTCCGCGTTCCGCCCGACGTCGCTTATCTGGCGCCGGCGTCACGTCGCGCGTTCCGACGCCGCTTATCTCACGCTGACGTCACGGCGCCGGCGTTGCGGTAAGGCCTTCAACGTCCCTTATCTCGCTTCACGTCAAGTCGAGTGTGCATCGCGCTCGTTGCATTTGCGTCCATGGTGATGTCGCGACGTCACTTCGCGTCACGTCGGTGCTCGCGTCTCACGTCACGTGACGTCGCTTCGGCTCTGACGCAGCGGACGTGCGGGCAAACTCAGAATCCTGGGCAACCCAACAAAATAAAATAGCAGAAGACACGGATTTGTGTTGGTGTCCAGATCAGCCAAGGTTTGGTGTCTCCACTCCGATTCGATAGGAGTTTTGAAGCGCTATGTGCAGTGACTGAGCCATGGGCTCCTCTCACTCAACTTTTCTCTTGGACGTTGACGGTCGTTTGGAGGCTCAAAAAAACACTACCTGTCCAGAAAACGAGCGGGAGCACAAGAAAGTAGCTTGCACTCTTTGATTCAAATTCTTCAAGCTGCCGAAATGTTGAGAGGAAAGATTTGAATGATCAACAAGTCTTCGAATGTACGTTTGTAGCTCGCAGTACGAGTACACATCAGTGTGATTTGCGCCCACTCGTACAGGTCGACCTCTCCACACACAAACCCACACACACCAACGATGTTGTGGGAAGATATGTGGAACGTAAGAATTGTTTGTAAATTTTATGTTCAAATGTCGTGTTCGATGTGTTTGTTCTCACGTGCACTTGTCTAAGTGCGGAACAGCACAAGAACCTGGACAAACGTTTCTGGTCAGATCGCTCAAACGACCATTGATCGATTGATTTGATTGACTGACTGAAACGACGCACAGGAAACTGATGGTACACGTAACAAGTTTATTGACAGCAAAGTGTACAGTTTGTACATGGCACGGTCAAAGTGGTAACAAACAACGGCGGGCAAGAGAAGGACGAACAAACAGCCGAGTCGTCATGGAGATGTGTCGTCAGGGAAATAGCTCGGGGAAAACGAACTTACAAGTTCATCACGCCCACTGTACTCCTTAACTGTTCCAAAGCACTACAATTCTTTTCAACGTGTTCGCAAGCGCCAAATTGTTGAAGCAAAGGGGTGTGTGCAGAATGCCCCCTTCCCCCACATTTGGCTGAAACGGTTGTGCAACCCACGACACGTGACGAAAGGCGGGTTTTGGAGTGAACTTCTTTCTCAGGATGGCTGACTCTCTGGATGGCCAACTCAGTTATGCACAGATTGGTCATCTCCCGAGGAGTGCCTCAACACGGTCAAGTGTTCTTGTTGTTCATTGAGGGGACAAGGTGAAGGCATTTTCTGAAGTTGCTATTTTCTGCAGGTCTGCAGTGCAGGACTCGAACATCAGGGTCAACGTTTCACATTCTTGAATAACAAGCAACAGAAAACAAGAATCGGAAATTTTTACAGCAAGTTGCAAAAGCCACACAAAAGAATCTACTGTACAGAGTATTTACATTTTGTACAGATTTCGTAATTTTTCTTCGCCCTGCCTGATATGATGCTCGGTTGCTGCGTTGTAGTATCTGAACAGCCGGGAACACCTGCAGCATCCCTCGGACTCTCAAGCAAAGCGATAACGTTATCTGTCGAACAACTTTGACGTTCTGTTGACTGCGGAGCGTTTGGGGTGTCGAGTGGTGTCCATCTACCGGTTTTACACTGGACGCATCGTGTGTTGCATTCCTGTTCTTTCCAAGCACTGTGTTTGGTCGTTGCATCGTCGCTGGACAGGGACGCAACGCGTCTGTGTGAGCGACAACGCAGCGACCAGACTTGTGCGAAACGCGACGCAGGACGCACCCAGTATGGAACAGGCGATCCTTGGGCGCCCCCCCCCCCACGACTCACTGCAGTGGCGTTCTTTCCACCACGAGTAACTGTGATGTGCCGTGTGCTACGTGCTCAGGGACACAACACACGGCGCAGCCAGCGTGTTCCGCCGTCTCGCGGTCAGAACCAGATTCGGGAACCTGGAGCTGTTTTATCTTCAACATCAACCGACAATTTTCCGCTGTCATTGAAAACTGGATACGGTACATTGCTTTCTTCGGTACCTACGTCGTCGTGGCAGGATTACATTGGTACAAACAGATCGCTGAGGAAATATTTCACAAGATTCACTGTCAACAAGAGAGATCCTTTTGGCAGTTGGAAAACGTTGAGAGGAACATTTCAGCCTGTTTCACTCTGTATGCTTCGTGCGTGAGTTGTGTCTCCAGAGACCCAGACGCATCCAGAGTGGAACAGGCTTGCGCATCGCACACGCTCTACACCACGTGCTTTCACTGTTGAACGCTTCAGCCACACCAAATGCGTGATGCTGTGCTTCCCTGTACAAGTCACAAGCGACGCAGCGCCTATTCACCCACCGAGCTGCCATAGAGGTGACAGGGACGCAGCGCATGACGCATCCAGCGTGAACCCTGCTTCTCCAAGCGCTAATCAGCGTGAACTGAGATTTGAATCGTCATTGGCCACTGCTCGTTGTTCTCTTGAAGTTCTATGGACCTGGGCCTTCTGTGGAGATTAAAGTGCTTGTCGTCTTTTCCTCGAGACAAGTTCAGCTGGAGCTGCGGCGAAAGCCATTCCCAGACTTGTCTTTTGTCTTCTGAGAAACATTCCTCATTGTCCACATTGAGGTCACTCGAAGGTCAAACTAAAACGGTAGGTCATTTAGGGGTCAGCTGCAGGTCATACGTAGATCTTGCTGGACCTGCAGTAGGGCTGGAGATCGTCCTCCAGGTCCTCATACTCCTCTTCGTCGCTGTACTCGTTCGCGAGGTGACAGATCGGACAGACCCTGTTGATGTCGTCGTAGCACTCCCCGCAGTACACGCCCTGGCAGCGTTCGGTTTGACAGTCGCGGAACGTCGGGTCCTCGACGGAGCCGCAGACGAGGCAGCGCGCCTGTTTGTAGAGGAAGACGCGGCACGGCGCCACCTTGGCCGCCATCTTGTGGCAGACGCTGATTTGCTCTCGCATCTCCTTCTCCCGGAAGTTGACCTTGGCGCGGTGGATGAGGATGCGCGGCATCCGGTAGCGGTGGTTCAGGACGACGTTGTAGAGGTGCACGATGCGCGCCTTCTCACGGTCCGGGTACATGAAGGCGGTGATGCGGTTACGGAAGCGGAGGATGTACGCCTTGAGGAGGATGGTGAGGATGAGGAGGAAGTAGAGCAGGAAGATGACGAGCAGGAGCAGGATGGAGGGAGGGGTCGGGTTGGGTAGGCAGTAGTGCATATCGAGGGTGTACCCGAACAGGTTGGCGGGGTGGAACCCCTTGAGGAACACGTGCAGCAGGTCGGTGATGACCCCTTCGCCGGTGATGACCAGCTGCAGGCTGTCCTTGCCCGTGTAGTCATACCCTGGATCCGCGTGCCTCTGCACCATAGCCAGGATCCAGAAGAGGATGTAGTCAAACAGGTAACACGTGAAGGAAACGAGCAAATGCAGTAACAACACACAGAGGCCTATTCTGTACAACCCGTCCTCGGGCAACGACAACTCGGAGATGGTCGTGTCAATCAAATAGTTCCGTTCGTACTTCTTCAGCGGAAGGAGACTCTCCCCAGCCACTTCACACCGCTTCTGATCCAGCGTCTTGAACTGGTTGGTGATGTACACGTTGTCATACGTGTCCTTGGAGACGTAGTTTTTCACGTGCACGTAAGCGACGTAGACGAGGAGTAAGACGGCGACGGGGACTATTTTCTTGAGGACGCCGATGACGGTGTGGAAGTAGACGGTGCGGTCTGCGAACTCGCGGTTCACCTTGGCCCGGACGCGGTACGCCTGGCGCGTGGCGTTGAGCCGCGTGTTGTAGTACGGCTCCGGGTTCACCTGTCGAAACAAACGCAGTGCAGAGGTTCTCTCAGAGACAAGCAAGAAAATTTTCTTCGAGCTGGGGTGGCTGTGAGGTCGCTCCCTGCCCATCAAGAGAGTAGGGTCAGTCTGCATAAAGATGACGTCGCACTGAAACACACTCGCATACGCACGCACAGTACACCGACCTGGAAGTGCAGCGTCCTGTCGAGTTGGCGCATGGCGACGACGGTGGCGTTGACGGCGTCCTTGATGGCGTCGCCCGCCCAGCCTGACGGCGCGCACAGCACGTCCGAGTCGTTGAGCGCCTGGCACACGGTGATGGTGTCGAGCGGCTCGCACACGTCCTGCTGCTCGTCCGGCAGCTGGTCACTGCAACACAGGGGAGAGAGTGGTCAAGATGGAGGTCATCACAGCACCAGTGGAGCTCTGTCTTCAGTGAGAGTCTTCGCTCTTTGGTGAAGTCGTAGACATTGGTCTGGATGCGATTGGTGGAAATTCTGATCACGTGGTTGTGACGCAAGATTTGGACACCACACTCGTACTTGTACAACTCTGGTCACGTTGAAACAGGTCAACATTGTGGATCGATCCCAGTGTAGCGCACGTGGTGTGAACAGAGTGGAGACTGGCTGAGGGGACGGGCATCGAAGGGATCGAGAAGATGTGAAAATTTAGTGCACAATGGCTGATGCTGCGGTCGCCCTGAGAGCGTTTCGGATTCTCACAGGAGAAAGACGTCTCAAGTTTTCCGCAAGATTACGCAATGTTTTCTGCAGTTGGTCACAGCAGCCGACGCTTGTGATCACACACTGTCGTCTTTGACCTTCACGTGCAGTTGTCAAGGAGACGCGTTGTATCGCAACTTTGATCTGTCTCCAGGACACGATTTCCATGCTTGGCGAGTGCATCTCGGGACCTTTTCGTCCTCACTTGACCCCCGGGGCCCAGGGGTCACGTTATTGGCTTGTTGATGCCCGTGTTGCGCGTCTGAATGCCTGTTATTGGACAAGCCATTTCGGACTCCCCCAATGGGAGCGGAGAGTCCATTAGCGCTGATCCACGGCCAATTGCCGCCTAATTTGCTTGTATTTCATCCCTGATTGATTCGCGTGCAGCTGCTGGCTGCGAGAAGGAATGGACGGGGTCTGTTTGAACAGTGTGTGTGTCTGTGTCTGTGTCTGTGTCTGTGTTTGTGGTGTGTGACAACTGCTGAAAGTGATGTTGAAGTGCAGCTGGCAGGGGTTGAAGTGAAAAAGGCATTGTTTCTCAGTCTTCTGCCCAATTTTCTACTTCACACCCGACTGCCATGGAGGTTTTGCAGTTTTGCACGTCCATTTGGATCCAGGACGTTTCCCTGCCGGCAGAACCAAGTGACCTTGTCGACGCATCGCTTCGGGCCCATTGCCCTTGCAGCGGGCTCGGCAAGCGTCCGGTGTGAACGCGTCGTCGGGCGGCTGCCCACGCGCCGCCGCCGCCGCCGCCGCTATCATCGCCAATCCGCTCGCGGCTCGGCGGCCCCGACGGAGCCATTGCGCTGCGCGGGACGGGAGGAGCGGCTCTGGGCCGCAAATTGCCTTCATTGTTGTCACTATCTGCGCAAACTGTGGCCCATTCATTGATGACGCTCTTGATACCGAGGAAGGCGGATTGGCTCGTTTCTGAGTTTGATCCAGTTTCTTTCCTTGCCGGCTTTGACCTTGACGTGACGCACATCGGGTGTGACCGGACGGCATTTGTTCCTGGGTGCGACCCCGCCACACCCTCTTTGTTGTGTAACCTTGACACACCAATTCTGAGTGCGACCCTGATGTCTCTGTTTTGGGGTGCAACCTTCACGCATCAAGAAAGTGATCCAGACATTCGGATCTTGACGTTCCGATTGATGTCCCTGGTGTGACCATGACGTACCTGTTCCCGGGTATGACCTGGCGCTTGTGGAGCGCGACGTGGCTGTGCGGCGCCCAGCGCTCCGGGTTGATGCGGTCGAGCACGTCGCGCGCCTGGAGATAGACGGTGCCGAGCGCCTCAATCACCCCGAGACACTTCTCCTGCGCCTGCAGGATGCCCGTCGAGCACTCGCTGAAGGCGCGGTCGATCATCACACGGCACGTCTGAGGGAGAAGAGATGGGGAGGGTCAGGACGTGTGTGTCTGTGTGTGTGTGTGAGTATGTGTGTGTATTTTTGTACGGAATTCACTCAATCGGTGTCATTGAGCTGGCGGTGCCATGTGCGTGTGTGTGTGTGTGTCTCACCCTCTCGGTGTCGGTGAGCTGGCGGTGCCTTGTGTGTGTGTGTGTGTGTGTGTGTGTGTGTGTGTGTGTGTGTGTGTGTGTGTGTGTGTGTGACTCACCCTCTCGGTGTCGGTGAGTCGGCGGTGCCCAGTGAGCAGCGACACCTGTGAGTCCCCGAGGCCAGAGTTGAGCGGCGCGAGGCCGTGCGACACGTTCTGCGCCGCCCACTGCAGACGGTTCACCGTCAGGTTCAGCTGCCGCATCATCGCGTCGAACGGCTGCAGCGAGACGGGGTGCAATGTTCACAAAATCGGCGTCATGGTACTGTCTGTTCAACAGGGACTTTGATGTTTGGTTGGAGAGGTACAGGACGTGCTGCATGCACCACGTGAATGAGGTGTCCGTTGACTTGATTTGGAGGGCTGCAACGCTCTTTGCATCAAATGAGGCGTTTCTGTGGACATTTCTCTTTTGGGGTGTTGGGGTGGACCTGTGCCGTTGGGTGAATGCAGAACTCGATTGCTCCTAGTCAGCCTTGTGGTTTGTCATTTTTGCAGGAATTGGCAGGAGGGACTCTTGTGTGGAATGCAGCGCGGTGCTGAAGGGTTCTGACTAAATTGGCGACGCAGACTGAGGAGAAAGACTCGCTTCGTGGACCCTGGGTGCAGGACATGTTGCGTCCACTCACAAGTTAAAGAGGCTCTGCGTCGGCATTCTTACACCGGTGCAGGGACGCAACGCATGACACACCATTCACAGCTCACACTGAATGGTGAATGCGTCGTGGCAGCCTCTTGTGACGAAGCGTGTGTTGGGAGGAAACGCGTGTCGCTTCAGTGTGAACCCGGCCGCAGCGCCCGAAGTCCGCGACAGGCTGGTTCTAATTGAAAGCAACTCGGACTCGGTTTGAAGTGATAAGCCTCAATTGGAAACGACCCTCGCTTCGTGAGGGAACTGCGCAAGTAGGGCTCCGGCGGGCGAGGCTGCGGTCGGGCGGGCAGAGCTGTGGGTGTGTGTTGTATGTGCGCGTGTGCGAGGGGCGGAGACTGCGTGCGTGTAGTTGATTTCGTGCGAGCACACTTTTTAGCATCTTTGTGGCGTTCTTCACTGGATCACCAGTTGACTTGCACTTAGACTGGGGGAGATGAAGCAAAGTACTCTCTGCCGAAGCACGTGCACGCCACACTCGCTGTCAACGTGTGCAGGTGATTCACTTGAAGTGCGCGGCTCACTGTGTCTCCCCCGACAGAGGAGAGTTATTGGGCGGCGGGCTGCGGGGTGAAGAGACGGGAAGTTGTCTTGTTCGCTTTCACACAGACTGTTTACGATCGCAGGGGCGTCCGAATTAACCAGCACCTGAGCCCAATTGGAAGCATTGCCACTTTGAATGGGCGCCCGGGAAGCGTTGCCTTTTGAATATGTGAAATTCCAAGGCAGTTTGGAGCTGAGATGCCAGGCGGTGCAGTTGCCTCACTTCTTTTGCGAAAATGGAGCTGATTGTGCCAATTTGCAATTCGCAGTTTTGCTTCTGTGAATGGTTCCAAGTCCTGCTTGTGTCTACGACGTCTGTGCGGTGTTTGGGAGACGAGACAAATGAAGGCCTTGAGCCCTCTCTCTTCATCCTTCAGTTCCTCTGAGTCTCTTTCTTCGGCGGCTGTCGCTCGAGTTCAGTAGGCCAGTTGGACTTCGCCACCCAGACCCGACTGACCCATTTCATGACGTGGTACAGCTCCACCCCAGGCACCCCTGAACATTTCCCCCTGCTCACACTCCCTGGCGACAACCAGTGTTGTGTTTGTGCCTCACCCCACCCCAGCCCTCACCTGGAGCAGCAGCATGCTCTGGTTGTAGCTCTGCTCGGCGCTGCAGCTCATGGAGCGCGACACTTCCGCCATGTTGGTGTACACGTTGGTGACGGGTCCGTCGAGCAGGAAGCCGGTGATGATGACGAGGAAGGCGATGCGCCCCCTCGTGGTGCAGACGGACGGCAGCAGCAGCGCCCCCACACACCTGCAGTGGACACGTGACGTGTCAGGGGAAAACATCGTGGGAAGTGCAGCCAACAAGATGAGGTCAAGGTCCCAGAGGTTGAAGAGTGTTGATGTGTGCGTGTGTGTTTACGTGTGTGTTTGCCGAGTCCGGATAAAACGAACGTGATGCGTGTGCGGGTTTCTGTGTGTGTGTGTGTGTGTGTGTGTGTGTGTGTGTGTGTGTGTGTGTGTGTGTGTGTGCATGTGTATGTGTATATGAGGTCTTGACCTGCAGAGCCTGGAGACCGCGAACAGGATGCAGAGCAGCACTGCGACGGCGACGGAGACGAAGCCCGCGACGACGATGCTGTATCCGAGCGCGTAGTTCATCCACAGGAAGAGCACGAGTCCGAAGAGCAGCCCGGCGAGCACGGCGAGCACGACCCGGGCGGACCGCGGCTCCTCCCCGCGGGGCTGGTAGTAGATCTCCCCGGAGGCCGCGCCCCGCGACCCGGGGGACCCGTAGTACCCTGGACCAGAGAGCAGTCATGTGCACATCATTGCTTGACATTTGTTGATTCAAATTCAGTTGCTCTCACGAAGCAGATTTTTGCTGCTTGTGCTGCAACCAACGAACATGTTTTCTGCGGTTGCGTTGCAGGACTCCTCGTGAAGTCAAAGCTGAAGCGAGAAAGCGAGTACTCACCATGCCTGTGCTTGAGTATGGGCTTGTATTTGACGGAGTTGACCGGGCCGTCCGACACCGGGCACTCGAGCGTGCGGTAGTCCTGGTAGAACTTGGACTCGGACAGGTCCTCCGGGTCCACGGCCCCTCCGCGGCCGATCTTGGGCGAGTTGCGGTGGAGGTTCTCGTTGCGCGCGTTTTGCCGCTCCGTCTGCTCGAGGCTCGTCAGCCCCGGGGAGCTGTGGTCCCCGGCCCCGGGACCCGCCTCCGCCGTCGCCCGGTTCACGATCACACCGGAAGTTCCCGGCTGATCCACGTCCATCGGCTCTACTTCCTGCTGCTGACCGGAAGCGTTGCGCATGCGTGGTGAGCCGCCATGTTGGTTCCTGGGCGGAGTACCCATGCGCAGCTGTTGCTTGGCAACGGGCGTGGAGTTGGTGGACGCAGCGTAGTTTTTGTTGCCCCCAGACATCGGACTGTCGGGCATGTCCGTGTCGGACGTCGCGAGCTTCGCAGCCGAGTCCGACTGGTCGCGAAAGAGATTTTTACTCGGGTTGGGACGTACGAACATGTGTGGCTTTCTGGAGGCGAACCCCTTGTTTGCCCCCTTCTGGCTGGGAAGTGACCCTGAGTTGAACTCTTCAAGGTCAGCGTTGTCAGCGGAACCTTCTAGAGCTGAAAGTAGATCATCCTCGTAGATGTCGTTGGGGGTTCCCCCTGCGCGGCTGGGGATCCCCCTGGTGGGGGTTCCCTCCCTGCTGAGACGCTCGTAGGTGTGCGGAATCCCTGACGTGTCCTTGTGGAAGTCCTTGTTGTTTTGAGCTGTGGTTCGCCCTGCGAAGACAAAATGAAACGGCCGTCACTTCCTCGGTGGATACTCATAAAGTTCGTTTCTAAGGATCTGTCAGCAAATGCTGTTTGACTTGTTGTGTTCCAAAAAACTGACAGAAGGCGTTGAAATTTTGGTCTGCATTGTCTTGAATCGTTTGTGTGCGATGGGCCGGGATCTTGTACCGTGACCATCTGGGTATGAGGGGCTCGTTGGTTGCAGATACACAGGTACCAAGATGGGAAACCACTTGGGCATCATGTGGGACGGCACCTACCTGTGGGTATGAGTGGTTTGGGCGCGATGGGCGGGGGTATGGCCCGCTCCTGGGAGCGCCCGCGCTCTCCACCAGGGGGCAGCGGCGGCGCGACGTCGATGGGCGTCTTGACGTCGGTCTCGTCGTCGTCGTCCTCGGTGACGATGAATCCGGACGGGAAGATGCCGACCGTGTCTCTGTGGGAGGGAACCGAGGCTACAGGTCGGGCTCACGCCACGTGCGTCAGGCATGGCTGACCTGAGGGTTATCCAAACGGTCCAAGTGTGCACACGTTCGTGGTGCCTCCTTGCTCATCATGAGTTGATTTGAACATCTCTGCCCACGTGCACGTCTACGCCCACGCTACGTGTTGGACGCGACCCGCGGGTCTTGTGGACAGACCCTCATCCCGCGCTGTGTCCACTTCCGTCTCAGGCTCCGTTCTCAAGAGCCACTCCGAGTCCGTCTCCCGCGATAATCAGGTCACAGTCCCCGGTTCTTTCTGAGCCACGTTCACTCAGCCTGCGTCACGTGGGGCGTCTCATGCACAAGTCAGTGCATGATGCGTCGTCACGTGAGGCCCATTGAATTGAACAGGCAACACATCCAGGACAGCGACGCAGCGCCTTGCAAGGGTCTCGACACGTGACGTATGTGATGTGACTGGGGTCGGAGCCCTTCCTTGATCAGAGCGCGGGAGTGCGGACGCGTGAGTGACGTCGAGCCGCGCGCGATCCCCTCGACACGCGCGCCCCGGCGTCCCGACCTGACGCGCCGGATATTGAAGCGTTCGCCACGGGCTTCAGGTCAAGACGCCACATGAGCGCACTGAAGACGACAGGGGAAACGAAAATACTCCAGAAGAAGGCCAAAGGAGAGCTTATCTTTGGATATGTCGTGCATTGCGTTCGCGTTCTTTTGCCTACACATGCCGGCGCAACGCATGACACTTCACACGACCAAAGTTTGACATCATCGTGTGTCGTTTGTTTCCTGACATTCAGCACAGACTGCAGCCAACTCTTTGCGCACTTCCAGCAAGTTTGTCTCTGGTGATCTCCAAATTTGCTGAACCCACAGAACATTGCTCGTGTGCGCGTTTTTTCCAGAACTTCGTTCGAGTTCTGAAGAATTCACCACCTCTTTGCACTCAGAAAGGAAAAAAACGTGCAGGAAATTCCCCAACAGCTCAGGACTTGTTTGTTGAATGTTGACTGTCACACTAGGTGCGTCATGCATCGCGTTCCTGTCCAATTCACTGGACGCATCGCAAGCGGCGACACAAAACGTTTTCAGATGCACAACGCACAACGCCTGCAGTGTGACACCGGCCTCAATCCCATTTAGAGTAGCGTTTTGCTGGGCGCGGAAAGCTATCAAAGCCAACATTGATTTTCCGGCTGCAAATTTACACTTCTGAGAACAATCCCGCTGATAAATGTTGAGCCGCGAGATACAAGTGGAAACGGCCAGATTGTTGCAGGATTCTTCCAGGAACTATCGCAGCTCAAACTTCAGCCAAAACTGAGAGATGAACCTGGATTCTCACTGTCTGAGCAAAACAACGCCTGTGGCTGAACGGAGAGTGCAATTGGACTGTTGGGACTGTGTTGCGTCGCTGGTCACGCAGGTGCCTGTTTGCTTGCGCTGGAAAGTTTGCGTGGCGCAACCAGTGTGGATCAGGCCCTGACGGCGTCTCAGGTAGTTCAAGCCCTGTACGAGTACCCGCCTTACGTGTTCGTCGCCTCTCCATTTGTGGACACTGGCAAATTTGACGTGGGCGTTACTCACCTGCTGGCGTTTCGTCCGAGCGTCCAGCCGTTGCTGAGGTCCTTGGCGTTGGTGATGGTGTCCCCGGGGACGAGTTCGATCTCGCCGTCGTGCTGCGGCAGGTAGCGCTGGATCACCCGGTAGCTGTCGCCCGAGTCGCCCGCCAGACTCGACATCGCGAACACGTCCTGCGGTGCGCGTGCGCGCGAGAGAGAAGATGGAGAAAACATGAGACTGAGACTCATAACGTGAGGTTTTGTTGGCCTCGTGAAAAGCCCTGGGGCTGGTTGGGGTGTTTTGTGAACGCCCGGTTCTTCAAATCTAACATGACTGTCGTTGAGGAAAATCAGTGTTTGTTGAGTCGTGTTGTCACAGAGCCGTGTGTGGTTTCAATGGTTTGTGAGCCCCGCTGTGCCACGTGGCTCGCCGTGTGTGGTTTCAGTGGTAATGACGCTATGACCCAGTTCGGAGGAACGCGTTTTACGGGGCGCCATCATGCAAACGGGGGATTTATACTTCCTCCAACCCGGCTCACGCTGCGTGCGTCTTGCGTTGCGTCTCTGCACAAGTGGATGTGGGCGTTGAGTCGCAAGCTGCGTGCTGACTTTGCGACGCAGCGCTTGTTGAATTCTGCAGAGACGCAACACAGGAAGCGTCCCAGCGTGAAACAGGCTTTTGCTGCTCATTGCAGTGTGCGGAAGTGGTTGCACAAAGTACTCGTCTCCAGCAGCATGTTGCGGCGTCCAACCAAGCTCATGCTGCAGTGCTTTTCTCGCTGCCTTTCCACGCAGAGTGAAATTGTGGGGTTTAACGTGCAAATCCCTAGAGACAGGATTTTTCGTGGTGAAACGCGAAAAAGTCCAAATCCGTAACGATAATCCGGAGATAGTAATCTCCGGGGCGACAACAGCCATTTCAATGAAATTGCGCTGAAGGCGTCTCGCTTTGCAGTTCTCACCCCATTTAATCAAGGAACGGCGTGTTTCAATTGCGGCCCGTGTGTCTGTCTGTCGTCTCCCGGGGAGACGGATGGGGTCCGGGACATGTCGGGCCTGGGCAGGACTGGCGACGCAGCGCCCAGGGAAGTCTGCGGGCGATGCGTTGCCATGAACGACGCAGCGTCCGTTGACTTGCGCAGTGACGTAGTGCAGGACGCTGGCTGCGTGAAACAGGCCTTTGCGGAGAGGCCTCGAATCTGCAGTTTGGTCACAGTGCGGCCGATGGCCCCCTGTCAGACTGCGCCCTTGTGGTCCATGGCAATTCTGAAGAAGTCTCTTCAGTCGCGTCTTGGGCGGCTTGCGATGCTGAATAGTCGGCATCGGTGGTTTGAGAATATTGTGACGGTCTCGTGAATTCTGTGGTTGAGATGGGGATAAATAATGCAGGGAACAAGGCTGCGTTCATTGAATTGTCCAGTGGTTTGAAACACTGGAATTTGATCTGTGCCATTCTGACGGTGTGTCTGAAAAATCGAAGGGCCCTTCCTTCCTCTGCGAGGGGAAGGACCCCAGTCAGAGAACCCTGCCTGGTCCATTCTGCCCCAATCAGGGAAGAGAGTCCACACACCCAGCCCAGGCACGGATCCAGGGGGCTGCAAGGCCCACTCTCCCCCATCCACTCCGCGATCCTGGATCCGGTGGAGAAGAGAGACTCCGTCGTCCATACGTCCAGCCCTCCGATGTATCCCGCCCGCCGCGTCCAAATGTATTGTAATTGGTGTTGCTGGCTCCATTATAAAAGGCGCAGTGAGCTGGCAGCCCCAAATTAGATGATGTTGAGCCGGGCCCCGAGCGTGGGCCAGGCCGCCGTAATTGGGAAATTTCATTGCCAGGCTCTGACCCCTTCCGCGGCAATAAGATGGCAGAATTTGTCATTTTGTCAGATTTTCAACTCCCCAATTTGTCAGTGGGAGCTGTAGCTGGGTTGATCTAGTGGCTACGCTGTAACCTCGCGACGTTGTCTGTAACATCGAGACGCTGTAACCTCTCGGCGCCGTCTCTGGCGTCGAGACGCTGTGGCCTCGTGGTGCTGTAACATCGCACTGCTGTACGTAACCTCACGATGTGTGTCTGCAGCCTCGCGAGGCTCACTGTGGCTCCGTTGTGACCTGATACCGTTGAAACTTCTCAAATGCAAAAGTTCACAGTCCTCGCAACCATTTTGTCTGTTCCTGTTTGGCGTTCTGGACGAAGGCTCAAAACGCAACACCTTCGGTGCAGAGGTGGAAATGTGTCTGTTCTGGGCGTTTCGCTTTGCAGTGAAGATGCAGATGAGGACTCAGCCTGCCTCACTGCGTGTCTTGCGGTCGGCATCGTGTTGTTCTCCGACCCTGTTCAGTTTCTTATGGCGTTTTTTGTGGCGCGTGGCGCCGCATGACAGACCCAGTGCGGTTCTGGCCTTGCTTTGGTCTGTTTGTACTCGTATGACATTTTACACATGGAGCACTGGCTGTTGCAGGGTTGGCCAGGCAGACGAGCAAAGACAATGGAGCGCGACGTGGTTGTTGAGAGTGCGGAGTCAGTGTGGGTTTGATCTGCGGTGTTCATTAGAGCCCCGCGTCCCCCGGTCCCAGACGTGTCAGCGCCGCTCGGTGAGAGGCCCCGTCCCGGGACACAGACCCGCCCGAGCCTCCGCTGCTGCACAGCGATGTTCCTCCCCGAGTCTGAGATTTGAGATATTGACTGAAAGACTTGCTTTGTTTGAGATACAGCTCTCACACGTAGTTTGTTCAATCCGGGTGCGACTGTTGGTCACCAATGTCTTTGAAATGGATCGCGGTTTTTCGAGACTGCCTGAGGAATCATGCGTGGTGCTTGAACGCAACGTTTGTCACATGACTCCTCACTTCCGGTGGACTGGATATGGTGCAGCTGGAACATGGCACACGTCACCCACACCCACACCCTTTTCTATGCAGTCCACACACGGTCCGAAATGGAACAAAGGGAATTTGCTCATTGTTGTGCGTTTCTGATTTCCTACAATGTGACGAAATCCAGGCCTTTTTCTCGTTCAAGTTCCGCACTTAGAAAGACCGCGTTGCACCGTTTGATTTGTGTGGCTTCAGTCACTGCTCAATGTGACCTCCTGTGTGAAATTATCCCCGTGAGTGGTCGTGTGCAGCGCACGGATAAAGCGCGTCCCACGGCGGATCCTGGGCTGCACCAGGGGTGGGAGACACTCCAGCTTTCAACCATTTGATGCCCATCAGGCAAACCACAAAATTACGCCTGGAGTGGAGATGGGTCATTTGTTCAGGGAGGAGTGGGCCCCTGTATCCGCATCTGCGTCCCGTGCTGCTGCGAGTCATGTCAATTCCCTGCGAGTGATCAGTCGCCACAGACGTTTGTCCTTGAAGTGACCACGCTTTGTCATTGGTGACTGCGCAGGGCTGCGACATCCAATCAGGAGCGAGGTGACAAGAGCTGCGCGTCGCAGGTGCGCACGGGACACAATAATGAAGCTGCTCACACCTGTGGAGCGACGAGACTGGTGTGGTGGGCGGTGTGATTTGATTAAAGCTGTCCTCATGGTCATTCCTGCAAATGTTCGTCCAACAGTGAGGGAGGTGCTGCAATTGGTGGTGGGTGTGGGAAGGTCACGAAGCGTCTGTCAAGCTGAGATGCGTTGGACACCAACAGACAGACAGAAAATTCCTTGCCGAAGCATCCAATTGTGCCTCTTTTGTTCAATGTCCTCAGGCTACACACACACACACACACGCACACACACACACACACACACACACACACACACACACACACAGAGTTCTGCTGATTCTGCGCATTTTGCTCGGGTCTGTCTGCAGATTGTCTCCACAAGAATACAGGGAACAAGCCGCATCAGACCGAAGCCAACCACCCAGACGTCCTTCGCGGCGCTGTTTGCCCGATTGCGTTGACGCAGGGAAAATGCGTTCCATCCGCGCTATCAGGAGCGATCCGTCAAACGGACGAGAGATCCGTCAAACGTTCATCGCGGCAGACACGGCTATTCCGTACCTCCAACCCACCGTGCGCCCCGCGCCACCCCAGAAATGTCAGCGGCCGGGCCGCGAGCTGAGGTAGAAACAGGTGCAGATCCAGGGGAGCCGGCCCTACCCACCTCCAACACAATGAATACAACGCACCCAAGTTTGTCCTGCCAGGGACAATTGCTCTCATTTTCACTCAGTTTGTCAAAAGTCAAGAATCCCTTGTTGGTGTCGTCCTCCCGCAGACAAATCTTGGATCTGCCCCTCTGAATCCACCGGAAATGCGGTGAACTTACTTGTGTGACTTGCCTGTTGAGAATGACTGAAAGTGCAGCAGCAAGTTACGGGTTGAGCTTGGGATGAAATCCACAACACGACACAATATTACCACGGTGAATTGCCTAGTGAAAAAGGGAACGTGTTTCCGTTTTGATCTGCCGGGCTGGGCTGACTCGTCAAGTGGAACCTATACTGGCCGACTGGCTCCGAGGGCGGAAGTTTTCAAATCCCTTCCAAGTGGAGAGGTTTTCGTCAGGTGTTCTGGAGCCAATGCTTCGCCTTTGAACGCCTCTTGTTCTTTTCCTGCTCCGCGATTTTCCGGCGGCGATCGCTGACGGCTGGAGCGCTGGCGCCTCGGGGGGAAACATCCTGATGCCATTACCGTTATCTCGACCCTCTCGGTGCGCAACTTCTCTGCGCTGGTGCAGTATCTCTGTGCGAGCCACAGCGGATTCTGAATCAGGGCTGGACCTCGGTCTCAACCAGTGTCCTACCTTCCGAGGGAGAAGTTCATTTTGAGCGGGGTGTGTGTGGGATCAGTGGGCCCCTACTTCAAGTTGAAGAATTTGACTGCAAAAGTGAAAGTGCAAGCTTCTTGTGCCAATGGATCCGCTGGAGGTGAGTGAGGATTAGACTTCCGGTGGTTTGCGCTGGAGGCGTCACGCGTCGTGTCCTCAACGAGTGAATGGACGCCGCGTCATCTGAACGACGCAGCGCCAACTCATTTCAGAGGCGCTCTCTGCGACGCCTCCGCTTGACGCATCTGGCTTGACACAAGCGTGACTCAGCGTCCAATTGCAGAAGAGCGCAACGCAGGACGCACCCAGTGTGAACCGGGCCTCAGCACCCGCGATGATCCGTCCTGTGCAATCAACTCACACAAATTCAGCCCAGCTTCGTTTATCATCAATTGCCCTTTGTGAGGTGCGGAACGTTCGTTCGGGGCAGGATTTGCCTGTCAAGAGCGAACATTGAATTGGACGTGTTTGTGGAGCCGATTGGAACAGAAACGTTGAAACGTTGTGAAGGTCAGAACCCAGCGGTAGCTTTCCTTGCGTGGAGGACGTTTTGCGCTCAACACCGATTTTCGCCAAACAGTCTTGAGAAAACTACAGAGTGCTGAGGGCAAGATTGAACCAATCCCTGAAGGGCCAGCCTCGCTCCTGACAAAATCGTGCTTCCACCCAGGCAGGGCTTTCCATGGATCCCTGGCTGAAACAGGCAGTTCCAACAAACGACCGGTCGCTTCCACACCAGCCCGATGGCACCAGCCCATTCTTCCTTTGGTGATTCTTGGCCTTCGACGCTACCGTGCTCTTGCTCCCTCCTTCTCCCCCACCCCAGGTGTGGAAATGGCCAGAAAGACAGCACCAGGGCAGAAGTGACCTCCAAACGCGGCGGCTCGCCCGGGCTGCTGTACCCGGGGACGAGTCGCACCCGTCAGCGGGAGATGTACGGTCCGGGCTGATCCGCGCCTCGGCGCCCCGAGCTCTAACGACTCCTCCGCCGCCAATAAAGAACGCACGGCAAGTTTGGAGTTGCCGTCACTGGCTGGTTTGCATCAACTTGAGCTCAAGCACTGAAGATTTTTGTTGTGTGATGCATCCAGGATGTGTTTGTTGTCATGAAATTCAACAGCACAGATCAACTTCACCAGTGCTCGTCGGATGGGATGCAGGGGAGCTGGGGCCTGGGAACTCCGACCCCCGTGAGCAAAAAAAAAAAAAAAACACCTCTCGATAGTTGCCGCACAGGTGCAAAGGTTTTCTCCTGTCACGTCTTGTTCGTTTGAAAGGGATCCAGGTCTCGGTGGTGGGAGTTAGGCCTCCCCGGACCCAGTCCTGAATCCGCTGCTGGCCCGTGCTCTGAGTTCCCCGGGTTCGTTTGATTGCGCTGGCCAAGACTGTTGTGTGGGAAAACACCACAAAAACACTTCAGAAGACGTAAAGAGCTGTTTGTTTTCCAAGTGCAATTGTCAGGTAAAAACTCAGAGGACGCCGGACGTCACGTGAACTGTACCTAGTTCGCAGTGGGTGCGTGGCGGAATCATCAGTGTCAGAGTTTCGTCGGTTTCTTGTCGCCTGGAACTTTGTACCTGGTGGTTTCAAGCCTCGTACGCTGCCTTGGTTCAGATTTCTGCCTTTTCGGGTAGGATTTGCAGAGCGCGTCAGTGTGTGCGTGCCCAGCAAAGGTACTCAACACAGATGTCATTCTGCCATTCGAACAGCATCAACGGACAAGTCTTTGGACGGTGCGTCCCTTCAGCGACACAACGCCCATCGTACAGAGCACGCAGCGCACGGCGCATCCTGTGTGAAACTGTACTCGCTGCCGGTACAAGGCGCCGCGTACCGCTGCAGGGCTCCGGTTGCCGGGGGAACGCGTGGAGGTCGTTACGTTTTCACTTTGAGTTTGAGGGAAGAGGAGGAAAGACGAGAACCTACGCAGCACCGACTCGCGAGTTGCTTTTACTTTTCGACCCTCGCTTTGAGTACTTAATTGCCTGCAGCTTGTGCGGTGCTGCAGGGGTAGGAGGGGCTGCAGGGGCAGGAGGGGCTGCAGGGGCAGGAGGAGCCATGGAGTGAGCGGAGCAACAAGACAAAGAAAAGTGCAATTGGGAATCTTTCCGCACCACCGAGGAGTTTTTGCACCTTCGCCTCTTTGGGTTTGATGAACGAAGTGCCCTTGATTTCCTTCTTAAACTGAGGCCTGTTTCTCATTGGATGCTCGATGCGTTGCTTCGCACTTCATTAGGCGTTGTCTTCCCGAACTCTGCGCTTCTACAGACTGGGTGGCAAAAATCTCGCGGTTTCACTCCTGCTCTGTCTGTCGCTCTCTGTCTCTCTTGAATGCTGAATGTCTCTCCCATAACGAAGTCCCAGACTCGAGTTGGGGGATTCCCGATAATCCCCACCAATTCAGGCCACGGATTCGAGTCCGTTGCTTTTCCCTCCATTGTCGACACTCTCTCGACATTGAAGCACATTCACTGCCCGCGAGTCGAAATGTGCACGATTCTGTGAGACTTTGTCACGGCTTTTTTCACTGTGTGTGGAATGCCTTTCACGTGCGTTGCGACTGTTATTTTCCTCGCATTTTGGATGCAGCCGGATTCGGTGGGGAGAGTAACTCTATTTTGTGGCAGAAGGGGCGGATCCTTTGATTTTGTCCCGGGGGGGGGGCGACAAAGAAACGGTGGGCACCGTGAAGTGCCTGATGTGCGAAAATTAGGGCATATTTTTCGGGAGTCAGGGGGCGTGGCCCAGGATCCCCCCACGGGTAGTCGGAGAGGCTGCTCCGCGCAATTTGGGAATCATCGGAGTGGCCCATGATCGCAATCACGTGATCAGAACTGGACGCCCAAACCTGGCTGTGCAGTTCGTCCATTCCGGGAAAATGTTGTCCTGTTCTGTCTGCAGGTTTAGACCTGTGAGAATCCTGTGGTTTTCTGCACGTTTTGTGCGGACCCAGGATTAAAGTCAGTGGTATGAAGCACGCTCCAACCTTCAAATTGTAACCAATAGAACTGAATACGTTTGCGCCTGACAGCACAGAATCAGGGGTATTCATTTCCCTGAGGTCAGGCCTGGTGCCCACTGGATCTGCAAAGAGTCTGAGGACCTGGTGAGACTGAACCACAGCTACATTGAGGTGGACTCTCGCCCACAAATCGGTTTGAGTTCTCTCCTATTCAAAACCACTCGAGAGGGATAGATACAGCCAGCGCTCCAGCAGGTCTGAAATGCGTTTTCAGCTCGGTGCATTTCTCCCTCACACGTGGAGCAGGTTCTCACACAGACGCAACAATGCCCAGATCCTGGGAGCCGTGCCTGTGCACAACGTTAGTCTCCCCCGCGCGGAACAAAGCCTCCCCCGGGATTCCCTTCAGCGGATCCAGTGAAGGGGCCGGAGGCAACCGAGGGGGCTGACTGTGTTCCTTTGAGCTGCAGGTGTCAGTGGCAGCCACGCTATTGTGTGTTTGTCCACAAGTTCTCTTGTCCAAAGTTCCCGGTCCCCTTTCGAAGCCCTGATCCTTGTCGAATCCGTGGTTCCCTTCCCACCTCAAGGTCTTGGTGCCCACTCCCATCTGAGATCTCTGGTTCCCAGTTCCTTCTCAAGTCCCTGGTTTCTTCTCATTCCCAAGTTTCTTTTGTTGCACACAGATAATGCTTGTGTGATGAATCTTGGCAACTCTGCATCATCATAAGAGACGTTACTATGGTCGTAGTTATGCAGTTTCCACGTATCAACACATTGTTAACATTCAGAGCGGCGTAAACACCCAGAACACAACGTGTTGTACATCCCCTGGAGAACACGGACACGTCGCCCTCGGCCTGTTGCGTGTATTTCAGGATTGTTTGGTGGCAAAACAGCGTTGTTTGAGTCTGTGTGGAGCGCTGTGTTTGTGAGGCCGAGAAACAACGGTGGGGCGCAACACGTGTGAAACATTCGTTTCGTTCAACGCAATTTCTGCAGGTAGAACTTCGCCCTGTTTCACACTGGATGCGTCGTGGGCTGCGTCGCTGCGCCCAATGAGCGCTCTATTGACTGGCTTGTGGACACAATGCATGAAACAGACCTGTCTTAGACAGGGACGCAACGCGTGACGTATCTGGTTTGAAACAGGCTGTTGGGCTCCCGTCGTCATGGATCAAGGAAGTTCAGCAGGTTTGTGTGGATCTGATTACTGTCGGCCATTTGGTGCTTTTTAGTTCGTCTTCTTCAGACACACAGAATATCTCTTCAGAAACGATCCGTCTCAAGGTTCCCAGTGGCGAGGTGACTCGTGGAACGGTGTGGCGATGGTTTAAATTTGTACAATCCGGTTTCGGAAGTTTGGAATCCCCCAGTATCACTGGCGAAACTTTCCTGGTCATACGACGTCGTTGGCGGGAGAATAAAGAAATTCAGCGGAGAGAATTTTGAAACAGGGTGAACATTTCTGGCCACACCAGTCGCACCCGAAAACAACTCCAGACTTTCTCACTCGACGCGGACGATTCGTCGGAGTCCCTCCCTGCAACAGGTCAGCCCCTCTGGCTGTCAGTGTGCGACTCACCCACCCTGCTCCCACGGTCTGTTTTCCAGGGTCGTGATTTACAAAACACTTGAGAAAACGTGGCTCCCACTTGGTTCCGCCTGAGAAAAAGCCTGGACTGAACGCTCGTCAGTCCACATTGTCAGGCCAGTTTCACACCGGGTGCGTCTCTTTGCTGTGTGAGCAGTTTGTCCCTGACCGTTATGTCTCCACTCAAGGGAAACGAACTAGTGTTCCTGCACAAGTCAATGGGTGTTTCACCCAAGGTACAAGTTTAGCCTGCACAAGCAGTCAATGACCACTGCATAGCTTCAGAGCTCAACGGGCGTTGCATTGCAAGCGACGATACGTACACTTCAGCAACGCAATGCAAGGGAAGGGGGGTTCTTCTGTGTGGAAGAGGCCATTGCCCCGCTTCGTGAGCTGTGTAGCGTTATTCGTTTAACCCGGTAACCAGACTCGAGCTGAACTGCAATGCTTCCAACAGGTGTTCATCAGGTGGACGATTCGGCTTCAACACGCGCCGAGCTGCTTCAACATCGGCCAGGGAAAGTAGACTCTTTGGCGTCCGTAGACAAGCAACTCCAACCCAGTCGCATCTTCTGAGACCTCAACCAATTGTAAGGTGGTTGCCTCTCAGTTGTGGTGCCATCCGAGGTGTGGCCGCACTGACAAGTGTTCTTGTTGTCGGGGAATGTGGGACGGTTCCTTGATCTGAATCGAGATCCCATATCGCGAAACCTCGTGCTGTCAGCCAGGCCGAGTGCGTGAGATTCACCATGCGGGAACGGGCATCCAGCGTTTGAAAGCGTCATCAAACCCAGAGTACATCAGACTTCGAGACCAGAAACTGTGGTCCATTTGTCAGAACCATGTTTCATTGACCCGAAGCCAGCACCCTGAGCTTGAGAAGCGTGGAGCGCCCACTCACGCGAGGCGAGGATCCGCTGCGGGAGGCAGACACACGCCGCCGCAGCACCGCCACGCGCCGCCGCCGACCCCCGACCTTTCCCCGAGAGAAATGGTGCGCGGCCACGCACTGCAGGAAAGAACCCGGTGCACCATCCGCAGTCGTGTTGGCGTGGATCTCGTGTGAAAACGACCACCGCCAGGTTCACGGTGCCTGCGAGATACAACAGGTGACTTGGCGCTTGGCAAACGCGACGCCCGTTCACTTGTGCAGGGACAGCAACGCACGGCACACCCATTGGCGTTCCATGCAAGGTTTCGCGCGGCGCGAACACATGTGGGTATTCCTGGCTCAACCGGGAGCGAGCCTTGTGATGAATGGCAGCCTGACCTGTTTAAGCACGGACGGTTGCAGAAAACGCCCGATTCGCTGCACTCGATACAAAGTGGCCCGATCCCTGCATGGATGTCCATTTCCTCCGCTGCATTGCGAAATGCGAGGCTGCGCGCAAAAGCACTTTCAATGTAATTTTGTCCCTTGGTGCGTCCGAGTAGCTCTGATTGGGAAGCGAGCTGCAGGACCATAGTGAGAAGGTTGTCTGGCTTCCCTCGAGGGAATTCAGGTTTTGAAAAGCAACACTGAATGTGGTTCAGACTTTGCTGGGAATGCATGCATGTGAGGAAACGGTGAGGCCTGGTCACTTGCGAGCCTGTGGCTATTGCACGAAGCGATTTTGCCCGCGGAATTGGGCTTGTCTTTCCCAGCTTCAGACAACTCGGGTTCGGTTGCAAGGACCAAAACTAGAACCCGATTCTTCAGATGCGAGTTCAGAATTGACCATCCAGCCCAAACCTGAAATCTAAAGGAACCAGGCCTTCCTCCCTTCCTCTGTCTCGCGCCTCTCGGACCACAGTGTCTGAACACCAGGAAGAAGAGGGACCGTGTACGGACAGCGTGTCGAAAGCCACCCTCCCTTCAAGTCCCCCTCTGCTCTGCTTTCTGACGCTGGTTTCAGCGTCTCTGATCAGAAATGACGCTGTTTTCGGACGCGTGGGAGAAATCGTGCCTGGTTCCTGAGTCGGAGCCCTGGGGCTGGGAATCGATACACCCTGTATCCATGTAACTCTCCCTGGTTACCTCCCCCTGTATCCATGTAAAGCTCCCCTGGTTGCCATGTAAACCTCCCCCGCGGGTTGCTTGGAGACGAGACGCCGCTCTGTTTGCTCAGCGTGGTAGCGAGGGGAATGTGCTGTCACTCAAATTCCAGCATCATGTTTCGGGTGTTTTGCCGAATGAAGAGGGGAAATACTGATTGTGGTAGAAGCGCGGATCACTGACTGGGAACCACACCACTGTTAGATGTGGTGTTAACTTGTTTCAAAAACCATTGATCAGAACACAGCGAAGGGATGGGACGAGAAGAAGCCAGTTCTGCCTGCGCCTTTCAGCAGGAAGCCGATTCGGGGAACAACCTACCCCGAACAATGCCTTGTTCCCTTCCAGGAGATCAATAGAGAGAGGGATCGGATTGAGAGAAAAGGCTCAGAAAATGAACTTCATCGAACAATTACATTCAGACAATTCTGGTCGGGGCGGATCCAGGACCTGATCAGAGGGAGGACAACTCTCAGTGGTGGGCCCGGGGGGGGGGGGGAGAGGCCCAACCCCAACTTTGAAAAGTGAGTTGGTCAAAAGACAAGATAAATTTTTGTGAACGCTTTGGCAGCAAAATATTTCCGGGGTGAGGCGGTTGGCGGAGGCCGGGGCCGGAACTTCCTCCCGGATCCGCTCCCGTCTCGATTCTGCACACAGCAGTGGCTCGCCTCTCCTTCCAACAGCGTGGAGATTCCCTATGCTCCGGAGAGAACAGCTGCGGGGTGGGCAGGGTGCGAGCCGAGCTCCCGTACCTCTCGTGGGGAAGGTGCTGGAGAGAGGAGCGTGGGCGAAACTCGTGCCGCTTCACAGGTGGGAGATCCAGTGCGCACTGGCTTGTTTCACGCTGCATGCGGTGCGTCCCTGGGAAGTCGATGAGCACGGCGTCATATTCCGGGTGTACCGCGTGAAGCTTTTTGCGTGAACCAGGCCTCACAGGCTCTTCAAAGTGTCATTGCAGACACTTTTTCACACCGTGTGCGTTGTGCGGTGTGGCCCCGTGCAAGGCAACCAGCACAGCTCAAAACGCATCATGGTGTGGACCAGGGGCTGGACGCAGACGATTCACAGACGGCACTAACAGAGATTGAGTTCCCACAAGATGCGCCGGGGGTGCCCCACTGGAAGCTCTTCATACGCATCACCAGCAACCCACATCGCGACACGCTGGACGCATCATGTGTGAGCCCCCCCCCCCCCATCCCTCGGTGCCCGTCGCGTTCACTTACAGGTGGTTCACAGGTGTCATCGCCCCCGCGCCGCGGCGGCCTCCCTCCCGCGGCAGCCGGCGGCCGTACCGCGCGCCGCTCCCGCCGCCCTGTTGACGCAGCCCGACTCCGATAACCCGAGATAGGCTGGATCAACCACGGATCCGCTGTATCAGCCGCGCTATCCCGCAGCTGGGCCGATCCTATGCAAACTGCGATACGTTGTCAGAGTCAAGTATCCGAAGTGTGCGATGGATATCCTGTTGTCTTTCGTGGTGTGATTCTGCCAGAATCTGTGATGTCCTTTGGATATTGAATCTGGTTCACACTGGATGGGTGCCTTTGTACGTCAATGGGCCGTGCGTTGCTGAGTGGACAACGCGCCCATTGACGTGTCGAGCGACGCAACCCGTTGACGTGTCCAGTGTGAGCCAGGCGTGCAGTTCCCCAGCTCACAGATACAGAGGGAGTCTGGTCTGCTGGAACGTCAGTCGTGCGTCTGATTCTTGTGTCCTTTCAGTCATTCCTCCTGAACACAGGTTGTGCTGGAGGTGAAGCCAAAAAACGAGTGCGTCCTCCCAGTCTTTTGTCAAATTTTGTGCCAAGTCAGCCACACGGTTCTGTCAGTGTTGCCTCACCCAGACTGCACCTGTCAGGTCAGTATGTGTCGGGTTGTCAGACTCTCCCTGTCAGGTCATATCGCGCTGTCCGGACTCCGCCTGTATCCAGACCCAGAGGAGCTGAATCCGCGCCAGACTCGGGTCACGCTTGATTGACTCCGTACTTGTTTCCTCTGATTTATCATCCGCAGTACTCTCCGTAAGTATCTCCGCAGCAAGTATCCACAGTAAAGTAAGTACCCTTCTGACTTCAGAGTTAATCTCCTCGAACCCCCACCTGCTGTGAAGGGTACCCTCAGGTATGTCCGAAATAATTCAGGGTACACAAGTACCCCGAGCAGAGGATTACAAGATTCGCATTGCGCGTGTAATAAGATTCGTGCTCGTTTTAGACGGATGCCCCTGAAGGTACCTGAAACGAGTACTTGCTGGTACTTGCGGATGCTTGCGCTGCGGGTGTGTCACTGCTGCAGGAGTTGCAGGTGCGTTTACCCCTTCTGACCTTTCCTCAGACCTGCAAATTGAATTCTCTCGTGTCGAAACGGTGAATTTGCTTCGAGCTTCCTTCGTCCATCAGACCCACTGTTTGGATGCTGAACAGGGAACAACAGCCGTGTTCAACCGGTGTTTTGCAGTCTCCACGTGTGAGAAACTGGAGATGCCCGCAGAACACTGCTTTGTCCTGTTTCGAGTTCCTCAAATCTGTGAAGTTTCACATCCGAAGAAAGAACGAAAAATTCTGGTTTTCCCCACTGAAGTCCGCAGTTTTAGACAGAGAATTGTTGGTTTCGCATTGTTTCTCCCAACTCCACGTGCAGAGTCTGATGAAAGGTCAGAACTACACAACGTCCAGAAACGAGCCGCACGTACTAGTAGCCTCCGAGTCGAGACTGAGTACTGAGTGAGTACTGCGTGAGTACTGACTCTCCGGATCCGAGTGGAGCGTGAGTGGATGAGGAGAGCCCGGAGCCGCGAGGCCCCCGCAGTGAGAGAGAGCCAATGTGCATCAGTGGAGAGGGCTCGGGCTGGCTGCTGCTGCAGTGCTGGGCGTGTTGCGCTCCAAGGGCGATTTCAACGCAACTTTCTCCCGCGTTCGCCACTCTCAAAAACGTGGTTGAAAATGAGTCAAGGTTCCTGCCATGTGGATTCGATTTTGAATGGCTGGTCGCTGTTGACCCCAGGAACCAAGTCGCGTACGGGTTTTTGAACTTGGTTCCTGTGTAGTGCTCCGTGTGGGACGCATTAGCAAGGTTCGGCAAACACAACGTACGCGGAAAAATGTAGACGTAGACGTAGACTCAGGGGCTTTTCCACCTCGCGTGATGTCACATGTGGATTTTCGCGCCTTCTACGCTACGTGCAGACGTACGAATTCGAAGCTGTACGTTTCTTGTTTTCGTAGCCATTTGGAGAAGAAAAATGAGTTAACAGGTAAGAAATTTTGTAGGCATCACATTATACAGGTTCTGAGGATTACGCTGGTACCAAAAATGTGAC
>JAAUXT010071362.1_pt1 | contig 32356 bp, 24 predicted proteins | sample 7278171 | NCBI WGS metagenome assembly JAAUXT01 (sample SAMN14350112, study PRJNA611818) | marine sediment metagenome | isolation source: surface marine sediment (1.8m) | place: French Polynesia: Moorea | collected 2018-08
AACCCCCCCCCCCCCACACACCCCACCTCCTGCGCTTCCGCGACCATCAGGGTTCCTGCCTCGGAACTTCTTGTTAAAATTGTTCTGCAGCTTTTCCTGTCCAGCATGATTGAGAAAGTCACACACGCACACAATGTACACACACACACACAATCACAAACGCATTTGTACGAGTACAGATGTTTTGTACAGTTCAATAAACGTGGTGTTGTCACCACTTCTTGTTGCCCGTCATTCGCGTCATCTCAGATCATTGATCAAGAATACCACCTGAGTGGAATCTGCGATGGTGTGTGATCAATTGACAGACCAGGTGAGAAAGTACGCGTAAAATTGAACATTCAGATCGGCATTTTGCACGTCGCAGGAAGAAACATATATTCTCTCTCAAACTGCGTGTCGACCAACGAGATGTAAGCTCGTTGATGTCGACACGAACTGATGGGAACGGACAGAACCGGTTGGAAATGGCGAGATGGTCGTGGAATGAAACGGCGCTTTTGACAGTTTGTCGAACAGCTGAGGACCGTTCCGACTTCAAAGTTTCGTGTTCCACAGCTGTGTGAACTCTCAAACATACTGACTTCTGCGATGTCTTTTCAGTTGCAATAATCTGGCCAAGTTAAAAAGTATCAAATGTTTGAAGTAAAAAGTGAGATTCTTTTGGCTCCTTTTTGGTCGAAGTTTCGCAAAAGCTAAGACATTCTAGGCTGTTGATGTGATTGAGCATAAAAACAAGCGCAGCTTTCCTTTGACAGTGTAAAGAGCTACCCTCAGGGCCCCATGCTCGATTTGCAGACTAAATTACCCTGCGAAGGGGGTGGGAGATAACACTGATTAATTGTCGACTTTGAGGTCCACCCCGAGAGAGGACTGATACTGTCGTTGCAGGTGATGGGAGCAGCTTCTGTGGGATTTGTCAAAGTGTTCGCAGTACACTTTGATTTCACAATCACAAAGATAAACTCCTGAATTAGTTGAGCAGAAAGGTGACGGTTGCCTGAGAACTTCTTCGTTTCTTTTTTCAACTGATACTGTTTCCTTGTCTTCGTTCAGCACAGCCATTTCTTGCTGGTAGTGCACCCGCATTTGTCTTTTTTTCTGCCACAAAATTTGTCATTTCAGGAATTGGACTTCGGTTCATGGTTTCCAGCGAAACTGGAGGGGGGGCGGGATTGAGAAAACAAAAACCCATCATTTTGCAGTATCCGGGAAAATGTAAATATTTGGATTCCACAAACAATCAAAAGTTGGAAGTTGTAGTGCTCGGTCTCAGGGTCCTGCCCACCTCTGAATTTTTTTTGAGGCAACGCAAAGTTCCGGGGAAAACGCGTGCGTTAGACGAGCCATATTTGGCTTTGTTTCTACCAGGTACCAAGGTGGCAAGTTCTTGTTGACACTGTTAACTCACACCCGCCCTGTATTGACACTCTTGCGGAGCCAATTTCCTTTTCGCGGAACGTTTTGGCTCGCGTAGGTGTGCGCCGCCGATGCAGAAAGGTTTTCTTGCCATATTTCTTGCTTTGTTTTCAAAGATGAATTTGGCCCACCAGACAAAATCCCACATCAATCTCAGGCATTGGTGGCTGTGGTCTCGTGTCACACCTCAGCTGAGTCAGAGACGTTTCTGGCTGCGTCTCGAGTCCACCTCGTCCAGCTTGGGTTTCATGTGATGGCGCCAGAGACTATCAGGGATTTTCGATCATGCACTACTGAACGTTCTGCAGAAGCGACCTCCTCCAACACGCAGAACTTTGAGCTCCACAGAGCAACATTTTATCCCGTCTGATGTGTTCAAAACACCATGTCTCACTGTTGTCCTGGCTTTCAACGTTGACTTTCCCCAGGGGCAGTTCTCAGTGCGTCAGATGCGCTGACGGCGCCAGCGACGCGAGGTTCGCCGCAAATATGACTGCAGCCGCGCGTTGGCTGTCAGCGGACGACGGGCACGCCGTGAGATCCCTGTGCCGCGAAGTCCCAATTCTCTCTAGGAACGCACAGACACGAGTTCATGTGGATCTACAATGCAAAACAAAGCGAAGACCATCTCCCAATCTTTGAGATCAGAAATCACAGCCGCACAGTGGAAAGGAGGGCGTCGCATGGTCAGAGGAGTGGTACAGCTGTGCAAAGTGAGTCGTTGCACAGGACGTTTCGAAGATATTTTCGACATTACGAGTGTACTTGCCAGTGGTCAACGTGTGGATCAGGACAAAATGTAACCTCGTCATTCGAGCAGCCTCAGCACACATGCGCGCTCACTGACCGAACCACCCAAAAAAGGTTGATGAGCGCAACATATTTTTTGAGAAGAACACTCCATATTTGCACAGTTACAAACCATTGTGGCAGGAGGGGATCTCATTTCTTTGGACGCGACGTTCACTCTGAGAACAAATGCATTTAGCCCGCCGATGTAACACAGATTTACGACTTGATTTGGCAAACAAACCATTGTTCATAACGGAGCCTTGATCTTGATTGCCGCTTGTTCGGCTGGGCTTTTATTGCTTCACCTACAACCTTCATGACAGACTGCTTGCCGAAGAACCAAGAACTGGGCAAGGCGCATCCTGAACTGCAGCACTAAAACTACATTAGATGAAGCAGATGATTTACAGATTCAAGAGCAATGAGATCTGCACTCATAATCTTAGTTCTGATTCCCCAAGCGTTGAAAACAAAGGACCTTCGTATTTTGTACTTCACCTTTGTTTGGAAATGGAGACCTTTCACGCCAAAGTTGGGGTCATGCGCCTTTCGCACCGACTGAACCAAAGCTTAATTTCCCTTCTACTGATTTGCAGCTGTTTTGATTCCGGAAAGCAGAATTCTGAAAAAGTTTCTGTGCTACAGGTCTTGAGCTGCATGGCTTCCGGCAATAAAATCTTGCCTGCACGCAGATCTATTCGTTCTTCGAAGACCCTGCCTACCTGCACAGAACAGTGACGTTGCTTCCAAAAGACATGCAAAGCTGTTTAGGAAAGCCAATAAAGCCAATTGGCAATTTAGGGATTTTAGGGAGAGGTCTGGTTTGGCACTGTGGTTGAGGGCTGAGTGTTAATAAAGGGAGATTGATATTGCATGTGGCCAGTGCTCGTTCTGTCAATGAGCAATTTGTCTCACGCAGTGCAGGGTCCGCACTGAGCGTCGTACACAGAACTCCACTCACACAGTTGACGCACTGACTGAAGAGAATCCCTCCCTTACGTGGTTCTCACTCTGATCAGCTGGGTTCTGCCCCTCGAAACGTCTTGGGTTTTTGTCCAAACCTGCGGAGACAACAAGGACATGACTGTTTCGTTCGTTGCGAAAAACGTTTGGCGTCAGGTGTACGAGTGATCCGACACTGCGCAGGCGTTCTTTCTGGCCTGTTCTTTTCGGTCGTACCCATACCCATTTCATGACGTCACAATTTCGGCGTTGCTGTAATTTTGCGCCAAAGTGACACGAAATTTCAGGTTCCTCGCTTCAAGTTGTGAGCCAAAAAAACGCAACTTGTGACAGGTCCCCAGCTCATCTGCCGCAATCGGCTTTGTGTCCACGGACGACACACCGGAGTTTGGTCTGACTAATTGAGCCGATGTTGGGGAGACGGTTTCTGATGCTAATCCGCCGGGGATCATCCTCCCTTCGAGATAATCACTCCACCCAATGCGCGCAGATGATTGGTAAGAAATCCTGTGATCATCAGCACGATAATTAACTGTCGAGAGCTGTTGCGCGAGAACAAAAGAGGCTTTCAAGGGTTGGGTGACATCGACTCAGGTGAGACCCTGAGCCATGGCAGACCCACAGAAAAATAGAAATCGTGTGCTCCAAAAATGGCATTTTTACACTGTGTTTCTTTGCAAAGTGTTGCAATCGTTACCTATCCACTCTTTGTCTTCGTCCGGATTGTTCTGAGCATCACGAAAGGTTCAAACATTTCTTGGAATGGTCAGTCAGGTGTTTCAGCTGAACCTAAATCTGCCACCTGCCATTTGTTCGTTGCACACTGAACCCGCCATTACTCGTACAACAAAAGCCAACCAGAGGTATGAAATCGGGAAAGTTGGTTTTCACACAAGAATATATACATGCATGGGACAACGGCGCGTTTCAGATGCGGCGTCACGTCATGCCGCTCGTTACGTTGTGAAGCCATTCCGCGTGTGACGCGAATTCAGGATCTTCTCACCAAGATGGATCGGACACTGATGGAGCCAGGATTCTTGCACAAAGAGGGGTCAGTACACGGGAATTGTGACTTCAAGCAAGTGCAAAGGCTCCAGAAAACGATGATGGCATAAAGTTCCTCCACCGATTCACGGAAAACTGCGAAGAGCTTATCTCTTTCTGGAGCTCGTGCCAGATACGAGCAAACCTCCCCCACCCCATTCTTCCCTTTTTTCTGAGACATTCCGCGCAAATCCTTTCGATATTGAATCTGGTCGCAATTATGTCAGATCAACGCTGTTGACAAAACTCGGTGCGAAGGAGTCGGAATTAGCCTGAGATTGGATTTTGGTTCATTTGCAGAAATCCATCCTCCTGATTGAGCGACTCCCCCCGGGCGGGCAGCGCGCTCTCTCCGTCAGGTCGCAACCAACAGAAGCGACGTCCATGTCGCAGACATCGTCACGTCATCGGAGTCGAAGGTCTGAGGCAGAACCGGCGCCTTTGCTTGAAAGCGGTCTTGCGACAAAGCAGGAGCCCCGTCTGGGGCACAAGCTGTTTCCTGTGTCGAACCGCGGCCAGAGCGATCTGAGACCGGCGCCTCCCCGCAGTTCCTCCGATCCCGCGGACAGAGGAGTCGAGAGACGCGTCAGCCTCCGGGGACGGAATTGCTATTGACAGTCGCATTACGCCAAATCGCACGCGCCCGCGGGCGACACAGACGGCGTAATTGAAATTGAATGCGTCGCGCCGTGGCCAATCTTCCTCAGATTTGCATTGTTTTCTCTTCGTGTGAGAACGCGTGGTGAATCACGATGTTCTTGCAAGTTTCACAAAAACTGTCCAACAGCCAAAAGTCACTCTACATCCGGGACGTCGGAATCTTGAATTCCACGGGGCGTGACCCTTTGCTATGTGCGACAATTGCTTGTCAAAATTGTGGGAGAATATTACTTGCGTTTGCGTTTGTTGGACTTCCTGGGTGCAAAACTGAGAAGGACGTTTTGCGAGACACTGAAGAAACAAAGATGCTGAACTCACAATGTTGACTGGTGCGAAAGCAGGTGATCACGCATCCAAAGACCAATGCCTTGAATCGACCACATACTTTCCGACAGAATTCAAACCAATTGAATTCACTATCGATCTCAGAGGTTTTACATTGTATCGGTTGAACGGCTGGAGTGATTTCTTCGCACTCGCCCCTCGCCCTCAGTGTGACATTGCGCAGCGGAAATCAAACACGAAACATCGCGCCGCAGCCAAAGATAATTCAAGGGCAAATGTTCTGACACTCCTGAAGGATAGTTTATCACTTTCAAATGGTTTGCACTCAGGCTGCAAAAACACTGATTTCCAGCTTTAAGTTCACAAGTGTGTGGAGGAAAGCTTTGAATGTTGCAAAAGGATCCAAAACGCCAAGCTAAAAACATGAGTTTGTCGGCGTGTTGACAGAGGTGTGGGTCTTTCTGTTGTGCTCCAAATCGTTGTGTTGGTGGGATTTTGCAGTTGAAAGCAACAACGGCCGGGAAATACTCTTATACAACTCGTGCGATATCTTCAAACATTAAATCTAAGAGCACAACCGTTCATTCTCTGGCCACGAATCTTCTCTTGCAGTTTTGACTCGTTGTATAAGTCAACTATTTCACTCATCATCATTCAATATGTGAAGAAAGAACTTGTGCTGCGCACTTGTTCATTCTGAACACATATTGAACGATGATTCGTGCAATATTTGTGACGTAAATCGCCGGTGAACTTGATCACTTTTGACTTCGAATGGAGACCAGGCTGCACTTTCGAAGCGAGGCCTGTCTCAGCGTGACTCACAACATCATGCCACTTTTCGATGATTCCTGATGCACATGCAGAAACCCTGGGGTTCCTTTCGAAGCCCTGAAACGTCGGGCGCTTGTTGTTCGGGAAAAGAAAGAAACCTCTTCAGCCCGCACTTCTTGAGAGCTGTTGGGCTCATAATCAGAGTGGAGCCGATCAGAAGATTTACGAATCTTCTCTTCATTCACGTCCGAGCGGCTTGCGGAGATTATTTGTCACTTTTAGTGCGGTTTATGCAGAGCGGGATGCGACGGAGACTCGACCAATAATCAGATTGGAGCGATGAGCGACGCGCTAATTCGAGCCCCGCGCTGCAGGGAGGGTCACTGTTACATTCCCACCGCGTTGGGGTCTCTGCAGAAGGAGAACGATTCAAAGTGCAAAAAAGAGTTTTGTCTGAAAATTCTCGCATTCAAGCTCATCGCAGAGTTCTTACAAATTCTACGAACGCACCGTTTTGAAAGAGTCAAATAATGGCAGAGCCGCAGCAGTAAAAAAATGTGACTATTCAGGTGAGTCTCGTTTTGTTTTGGAGTTGAGGAGCCGGGGGGGGCTGAATCTTCAATTGGGAGGAGAGTCTGTAGAGCGGGACTCTACAGCGAGGAGCAATTGGCGCGCATTGTGTGGACGCTCTTGTAGCGCACGCTCGAACATCAATCACCGCTCTGAAGCCTCCTCAACTAATCCCGAATATTGCGCTGTCAAACCTGTTCAGGGACGAACCACAATTTCAGCATCAATTTGAACAACGCACACAATCCCACTGAAAGGGGGAATAGGCGAACGTGTACGAGCATATTTTGCTAAGATGTCCACTGCAATGGACAATTTTTGTCTTTTTGTCCAGAAAGAAAGAACGAATGTCTCCCTCCGTATCCTTGCAACATGGCTACACGTCTTAGTCTCCACGTCCGAATTTATTGCCAAGTGCCAAGGTCTCTCCCCAAACAGTTCTGGGTTGTGCACGCGTGTATTTTTTAATTTCACACCCAGGCCAATGTCATCATTCATCCATGCAAAACGCGCACACATCCACAGCCAATCATTTCCGGGAAACGCGGCAGTCAAGGGATTTGTTCAATCTAACAAGTTTATGGTCACCGTGGGTGGCTGGCGATCCTGAGTGAAAGAATTTGACAACATTGAAAGGAGGTGGATCCAGGCGACAGGGTCTGAAAGGGAAACTTGATTTTCACCTCAACGGTTTAGAACCTTCAATGATTGAACTTTTGGGTTTTGACAGCAAGTGAAATGCATTGGAGGCGGAGAATCCACTTCTGAAAGAATCAATCAGGAGAGAGCGGGTCGGAATTCAAGGTCACTGAATCGTCGTTTGGGGAGCAATGAGCATTTGATTGCACTTCTCTGAACCCACATTGTTCACAACACCGCAAAGCCACAACAGCTGATTCAAAGCTGGTGACATCTTTACATTTCTACCACAGGCAGCTCAGCATCTTTTTCGTCTGGCTCATTTTGTTTCCAAGAACGTCCCCTTCAGGGGAATGTACCACGCTCCAGTTGCTCGCATCGCACTTGTTCAGAGAATGATCCATCCGCGGATCACCCCTGAGTTGACCGTCCTGACATGCAGGGGAGATATCAGTAACATGCAGCGCAATCAAGTCATTAGGCACCTCGGCGCTCGCGGGCGTCGGGGCGTGAAATTACGCCATGTCGCTGAATCCCTATCCTTCACGCCTCGCCGCGCCGCGTCCGCAACTGATCGGGCTCGAGTCAGCAGCCGCACCCCGCAGCAGTGCGTCCCGCAGACGAGCAAGGTCGAGTCCGACGGGCAAAATATTGGGCAGCTTGATGAACGTCATGACTTGAATTGTTGAGAGAACAACAATGACGAACTTCCGCCCCCACCCCAAACAGACGTTTTGTTTTTTATGAAAACGGGAATCGCAGGTACAATCAGTCGAATCAGCAGTGACAAATTGTTTCTTTGTGTTTGTTGCGATGACTTTGTTCTGCATGCAGGCGGCCGTTTTGTCCGCCGATCATTTGAGTGCCTTCGAGAGTTGTTCCTGTATTCCTTCGCCGAAGTCAGTCCGAATCGGGCCCCTCCTGCATGCAGCACGAACAGCAGTGTCGACTGGGAGGGCTGCGTCCGATAAATTGCATCACGAACAAAGCCAATCTACGTTCAGCAGGACACCACTGGACAATTGACCCATTTGTTTGACCCAAGACATGCAAAAACCTGCGCTTGCAGCTGAGAAAAGAAGTTGTTTGGAGACGTAAAATTTTTGTCTTGTCTATTCCGTATGTGTCAGTCACTTCAACGAGAACCTGAGAAATCACTTGAAGAAGACCCTGACCAACGCATTTTTCACTGAAAACACTCGCTGCGCAATCCTCAGAGCTCTGACTTTGCTGGATTTGATGAAACCTGCGCCGCTCTCAACTTGGAATGGGCAGCTTGTGGACATGTGGTTTGGCAAAGACCCTGGATTTGGAAGAATCGAACGCAGAACACAGTAGACAGATCTCAGTGCAATGGAGATGGGGATTCAGTTCTGTAATGATGCTAGTGGGGAAGCTTCCAGGACAATCAACAACCAGTGGAAGCCAGGATGAAGTTTAATGTGACTCGGTGCATGAAAGTCAAAAGGCAAAGAGAGTAACAAAGTGTCCGACACATAAGCTCAATGTGGCGCGACTGACGTGTTGTAAAATGTTTGGAGCCATTTTGACAAGACAGACAGAAACGTTCTTGCGGATCCTGAGCGGGCTCTTCCATCGAAATTCCAGAAACCCTGCAGTCCCACTGTCTTTCCTTGTGTGGGTCTTCAGACAAGACTTTGAACAACTCAAGAAGCACTCTTCAGTCAAGCCAGGCAGCTCGCTGTTCGCAGCGATTGTTGGTGACTGGAACAACGCGAGTGCTGCCCATCTGAACTGTGCAGGTATTTGGCCAAGAAGAGAATCGTGTCCTTCAGCGTCTAATCACCCTGACAACCCACCTTAGAACGGCCAATCACGATAATTGGCTCTCAAACCGAATCGCAACAATTACTGGTTACATCGCTTTGTAGAGAAGCAACTTTCTGAAACATCAACTGGTCAGATTCTGTTGCAGACAAGCAAAAAAGTGCTGAGAGACACAATATACGTCGTATCACGTCCACCGTTTGACCCACACAAGATGGAAACGTTCCTGAAGGATGCGTGAGCAACTGGAACTTTGTTCCACAAGAAATCCACAAAACTGGACGTTGACGTATTTGTTATGTCGTGTTCTTATTTTTACAGTGTCCTTTTCTGGAGAGGTTTGTCTAATTTGAAGTGATTTCGCTCAAATCCTTGACGTGTTATTTAAGTCTTAAGTAATTGGCTGCTGCTTGGTGAATCGCTGCTTGTCCCTCAGATTGAAGCTTCGAGGCCAGCGATTCAATTCTGCGCTACTGCAGTGTTGTTTGTGAACTGGAAAGTTGCAATGCGCTCACTGCAGTGTGTGTTCCCCAACGCGCCAGGCTTTTTTCTCAGCCAAGGAAAACTTACATTTTTGGTACCATTTGCAGGCGTACGGATTTGCGCTCAGGGGCTCGCACCGCTTGACTATTATCCCGTACTTCATGGAGCAGATCCATTTGACTTTGCACAAAGACGCCAGGGAACTTTGCTGAGATTTTCTCTTCCACAGCAATGAACGTTTTACGAGGACATATTTTTGATCGTATGGATAATCCATCCACAGCCGAGTAAGGCGGTTTCCATTGAAACAAAGGCGCTGGAATTCTGGTCACATTTTGGCGCTGTGATTTATTCCCTGCAAACATCGGCGCTTTGCTGCAATTCATCATACACCGACAAATAGCCGTAAACTCCCGTAACAATTCACACTCCGCCGGTCCCAGGTTGGTTGCTGACAACTAACCGCTGGGCGACAAGAACCAAGTGTCTTTGCTGGTTCCTTCTGAACGGAAACAGAACACTTGTCTGTTGGACTTCTTGCTGTTTCCGCAGTCCTTTTTGCTGTTTTCTGTCTACTCAGTACCCATCCCAAAAAGTCGGGGACATTTCTGACATTTGAATCACGCCCTGAACAATCCTGAACTTTCTGGCAGAGTTGGTTCTCAGCTGGTGCCATTTTCTGCGTTTGTCATTGCGTGACCAGCGTCATAATGACAGGAAACGCGTGTTTTGAAGTGTATTTGGAATGGCAGGGCCACGCCTGGCTGCACACAGTGTGAGTGCTCACACCTTCACACGTCACGGCCCACTGCGCTTCCGGCGCACCCGGAAACGCCCATAATGCGTCGGCACTCCGAAATCGCGGGCCTTGTCGGTGCTCAATGGGCCAATTCAACAGTGCACTGTGCCAGCAAGCTCACGAAGGAAGGTTGTGTGTGTGTGTATATTTGTGTGTGTGTGTGTGTGTGTGTGTGTGTGTGTGTGTGTACATTGTGTGCGTGTGTGTGATCCTGTTTTGATTGCTTGGGAGGCAAATAGAAAACCACGATCGTTCGTTTTCCCTTGCAATAAAGTCTTCCAGAGTCACGGAAGGATTTCGTGCTCCTATATACCTGGCCTGTTGACCGCAGCTTTCCTGCTTGCAACCCGTTTTTGCGTGAGCATCTTGGCACAGATATTTCACAGTGCAGCTGCAACTTTTCACACGTTCATCGATTCCCCTGGACATCAAACACGCAAACTAGCAGTTATTTTTGTGTGCCACTTGGGAAACCTCACGCGGTGGACTTGGTCAACTCACCGAGTAAATCCATCTGTTGGCGTCATTTCTCCCCAAGCGAACTCCCGAGAAGAGAATTGCGCGCTGGTCCTCTTTGACACTCAAAAATCTGACGTTCTCAGGGAAGTGTCCCTTGTCCCTTGCGGCCCCTGTCAGTCATCAGTTTCTTCGTGAACGCCTGCCCAAACGTTCTTGATGGCGAAGGATTTCAGAAAAACAAGTTTGATTTCCCTTCAGTTTGGGACGACACGAGTTCAGCACCGTGATCTTCAGATCCACATGCTGATGATAGAATGAGTGCTTTTGGACGACGTTCCTCAAGAAATGAGTTTTGGAAATAAGTGTCTGTGCAGCCAGAGGGTTATCGGAACGTGAAGCCCGTGAAACGCTGAACTGTGCTGTCCAAGGTTCTTGTAATGACGTGCACCTTTCTGGGGCTTCATCTGAAATAGATGAAGGCCACAAAGTTTCTCGGTCTTTGGGAATTTGAGATTTGGCTGGGAAGTCATGGCCAGGCAAACCGTTCAAAAGTACAAAGGAGTGTCTTTCTCGGCACCAGAGAAAACGACAGTATTGTACTGGTTTTCCCTGATAACTTTGCCATCTGTCACATGCACGAGACAGTGATGAAGCTCACAGACATCTCTCGGTCACCTGCCCCAGAGAGAGGAGGAACCGCTGGTTAGTCACACATTCAAATTTACGGTGAAGCCCCAGACCTGCTGAAGAAAGAGCCACAAAAGCTTTGTCCAATATCCCAGTGGTTCACGCACATACACAGCAAACAAACCAGTAATTCCTTGCGCAAGACAACAGGGGCTTCAAAAACATCGCAGGGTTGGGAAGTCTGAGAACGTGTCAAGGTACATATTCACTGTCTCTGGTACAACCATGCACAATTGGAGACCACAGTGAAAAGGGGGAATCCAAAAGTACCAAGGGTCATCTGTTTTTGTCGGAACATTTGAAACAGAGCAGCAAACCGGGTCAAGTTCTCACTCAACACAGGTCTGGCCAGAAAACGCTCACACTTTGGAGCAATGCTAAGAATTTAGGTTTTGATTTCTGTATGAAGAGTGACCCTTGCTTTCGGGACACGCATCACCCAGGAAGACGCAGGTCTTGTTTGCTCAACAAATGAAAATCACACATTGTGACGCAAGCAACTGTAACCCCTCAAATCCCTTTCCAAACTTATCAAATATTATCTTAGACACCGCGATATTTGAACAGAAACAAAGTATGCGCCTGCCTTTCACGAATGTCATGCAACCAAACAAGGGTTTTCATCGAGTTTTTCAAATATGAAAGAAGTCCAAGGCAATTGATTTGAACGTGTGTTGTACTGGCGTACTTTTTCGATGAAATAATAACTCGAGAAATTACGCATTTCCGATCTCACTGTGTTGGAAGACGAGTCATGTGCTCAAGTTTTTCTCTGGGGGCAGATGTGCGTGGAACTTGCTTTGAGTTGGATGTTCTTTGCTGCAGATTGAGATGGGGGTAAGTGAGCTCTAACTGTTCGTTGCTGATCAAAGTTTGACCCCTTATTTTGTCGTGATTTCCCAAGGTGGATGAAACTGGCGCTTTCAAAGATGCCACAGGCGATGGAATCCCGTTGCGCTGAAAAACTTGCACCTCGGCCTGATATCAACTCGCAGAAAATGTAGTCCACACAGTTTTCAATTTTGACCATCCCAGTCTTGTTGTACATTTGTGAGGGACTTGTCCATGATTTGGACTCTGGTTTATAGAGACAGGCGAGTCTGGCGGTGACCCCTGTACAGGAAGCCACATCAACATTCATAACTTGTGTCGCGCGGGTTATTGAATCAGACGCGCCATCAGAGCCACAGCCTGCTCAAGTCAGTCTCCATTAGGGCCCCGCGCAGAGGCCACCTCAATGCCTGACTCGCCTCCACCTGAAAATCCACACTTGGCGCCGCGATGTTTTTCAACTGTGCGCCGAGTTTGGGTGGAATCATGTTTCAGCCCTTTGTGTACCTTGAGTCCAGTGCTGACAGCATGAGTCTGCTTTGTGTATCTGTGAGTCCTTCCTTCCCTCTTTCCTTCATTCTCTACCTCCTTCATTTCTTCATTCATTCCTTACTTGCTCCCTTCTTTCATTCCCTCTTTCTGCCCTATTTTTCTCCTTCTCTCCTCTCTGCCTTCATGGGGAAGAAAAGAAAGAGGGAAGGAATCAGTGAAGGAGGAAGAGAGGGAGAGCACATCTACTTAGACAAAATTTACCGTCAGAAAAAGGCTTCTCGATGGAAAGTGGACTCATGGATGCTTACCAGACCCACTGCATGGAGCTGTGCATTTGTTTACTCTGTTCTGGACTTGAAAGAATCTGCTCAGGGGTGCCCCTTCATCATTTTGTGTTCACGGATTCTACCTCCAAAACAAAGCTCGCACAAATGAATTCTCAATATGTCGGCATGCTATGTTCAGTGTGATTTTGACAAAATATTCAGTGACCCCAAATCACCCTGACAGTTGGAGAAACTGTCCTTGCAAGAGGAGCATCCAAGGCCCAGGTGAGGTACTTCGGCGCACAGAGATCTCACAAATAACTCAATAGAAATAATGCTTCAATTTTTCTTCTTGCAAAGCTGGCACAACTGATAAAATTGCGCATTTGTGCGCATCAAACATCAAACGCAGCCATTGGTCTCACAATTTAGTCTCAGAAAGATCCTGAGATATTGAGGGTGGAAGTCAAACTGACCAGAAAATCATGTCAACGGACGGAATGCGGGCAGTGACTGCAGTCCCCGGTATTGAGACGTCCGCACAAATTGAATTTGTGGAATTCTGATGGAAACCCAAATGGTTTCCATAGCACCTGATTATGGCTAATATCGCCAAATGCAGAATGTCCATTTTATGCAACATTTCGCTACAAAATAGAGGAAAAGGCCTCAGATCCATTTGCTGCACGCAATTCGGCGGGCGAAAAGAATCTTTCGGGGGTCAGGGCACAAAGCACAAAAGTGTCACTCGCTGAAAAATTGGCAAAATTTCAGGGTAACGGCAAACAGAAGCAAGCACGAGTACAACTGTCCATATCCATTTCGAACACCCTTTCTCTGAGTGAGACCTGTTCGATATTGTACAAAATTTTCTGGTATTGGTCATAGTGTGGTCTGCTCGAACACGGCTGAGCGGTTTCCAAACAGGATGAGTTCTGTTTTGGCCGGGCCAGAGGTGTATGTGTGTGTGTGTGTGTGTGTGTGTGTGTGTGTGTGTCCGTCCGTCCGTCCGTCCGTCCGTCCGTTCGTTCGTCCGTCCGTCCGTCTCTTGTCCAGACGAAAAAATTTTGGTAGCTGTATTTGTCCTGCAATGGGCAATCTCTTGCAATATCCGCCACGACTAAAGAACCTGCAAAGAAGCCCGGTGAATTGTTGCTCGAATCTTCACGAACCTGACAACGTATTGAGGCCGAGAAAATTGGATTCTTTGCTATCTGATGGAGGACGAATGGTTGTCCCTGCACCACATCATTGTCCCTGTGCAAAGCCCAGATTGTGTGACAGATTTGCAATCCTTGTGAGGACGCACGGAGTCGGCTGCAAACTTCCTTTCATTGCCCTGAGAATTACACTGTCACAGAGAGTCCCAGCAGAAGGGTCCTTTTGCCTCTCAACGACCTGTTTCCTTTCGGCTGGCCTTTGTGACGTTTCATCAGTAGTTGCAAGAAAGAACCGAATGTTGAAGTCAATTTCAAGGACCAAGCTGAAGATCACCACAATTCTCTGGTCTTGAACCCTTCCTGAGGTCACTCGGACGACTCGAGTGTGTCGTGGTTGAGTCTTGACGCTTCTTCACAGTGTCACAGAGCGTGAGCAAACACGGTGGGACACGACGGAAATTTTATTTTCGCCGAGCCGTGGTTGAGACTCGGGCGGGTCGGGGCATTGATCTTCTCGGTGACGGGTGGGACCCGCGGGGACACCGGGCGGAACCCGGCTCCGGCCGGGGAGCTCCGCGACGCTTCCTTGAAATTCTCAGTCTTTCTGGTCGACTGAACAGCAAGAAGTTTGGAAGAACTTCTGCACACCATCGTTCTTCGCCACGGGCAGAAGATCCCTTCCAGTGAACATTTTCATCGCAACACCTGCTTCGACAGAACAGCAATTGTATCTCAGCCTTGTTTGTCATTGTGAGTGCCACATGACAACTGTGCGGAAGTGGCACCAATTCATAACAACGTGGATCTGTCGCCCGCGGTGGCGGGACACTGGATCAACACGGCCCGCAGACAGGCGCACGTCAGCATCAATCTTGGTCGCCCAATTGCAGAGTCGAAGAATGTAGAGAAGGTGTTGCTTCGCGTGGGGAGAATTCCCGAGCCAGTAACTGATGACCACCGAAGAGGCCCTGAGATTCTGCGTGTTTGGTGGGGGAACAACTAAATGCTGCTACCAGTACAAGCGAACTTTGCCAAGTTTGAAGCGATGTTGATGTTTTCTTCCACTCATATCTGGACGCGAATGAGCCCCAAACCAGCTGTTGTTTTTGGCACAGGCCACAGTTTCAGCTTGCAAACAAAGACACACTCGAAGACGTTCAAGACGGTTCTAGAAAACAATGAATCAAAGGAAAGTTGAAGGGCAGCGAAGCAAGTGTGCCAGGACGATCTGAAAGAAAACCAGAAAGTCTGCCAATCTGTGCAGCATTCTCCATTGGTCTCTCTTTCCTTTCCCTCTTTCTTTGTGCTGGCTTCCTGGGATGGAAGTGAATGGAAGAGAAATGAATGGTTGCATCGTGCAAAGCCTCTTTAGGCTCAGGCCCTCATTATCCACAACAAGTGAAGCTCCGACTGTAAAACCCGCCCGCTACGCAGAGCCTGTGGGATTCAAACCAAACTCGGATGTTCAAGAATCTACACAACAGAGTCCAGACAAGAAAAGCTCGCTTGCGAGTGTTGGATGTCAAAATATATTCTCGCCTTGCGATAAGTTTAGGCCATGGTTCTGCGATGTCCTTTTGAGGCAAGAGCCCATTTGGCTGTTTGTTGTTTACTTTAGCAAAAGCATCTCGACCAGGATGTTCCATGTCCCTTCATGTCCCGTTGTTCTCAGAAGTTTTTATGACTTCTGGCTGGGAATCGGAATGTGATAACAGGAAGCAGTGCGCAATGCAACTGGGAGTGCGATGTGTCATGCACCTCCTTCATACGACACTTTGCACGAGGGGCATGCGCGCCAAAAGATGAACGGCATGCATGAGCCAGTATTTTGCCGTTGTTTGATTTTTTTCGAACAAGGTAAATCAAAGTGGCTCCAGTTGACAAGTCAAAGACAACTGTTGGAAGGATTTCTTCAGTTTACCGTCACTCACTGCGTGCAACGTGTCTGTGGATGAATCCGGGCCGACTCAGGAGTAAACGGTGGATCAGGTGGATGGACGGAATGAGGAGGTGGAGCCTCCACCAGGATGTTCTGGATTTACCTCGGATCTTCTGTGCCTATTGAAACCCACTTCTGTCTCCCATCTTCCTTCGGCTCCTTTGCACACTCCGGAATTCTTCAGATTACGCTCTGCAGTGAACTTCAGCAGCCTGAATGATTGGGTCCGGTCTCTTGAGAGGGCAACTCCGAAGAACAAGGAGGAAACGTTTGTGCGTGTGAGACTTTCAGAATAACAGATTTGGTGAAAATTCTTATGAAAACCAGGAAGATTCGTGAAGACAGAAAGACAGCAGGCACCACAGCAATGTCCACCTGGACATGTTGGAGTTGTTGAATACCGGGTTGGCCAAGCGGGACGTGACAGGACATCGACAGGAGCTGGTTCAGTCAGTGCCAAAATGCCCACGCAACAACCACACACATTACCCATGAATGAAGATCCTGCAGACAGATGAGCTCTCACCCTCTCACTCAGAGTCCTTTTGTTGTGCAAAGTCTCAATTGAGAGTCGTGTCTGAGTTTGAGTACAAATTTGAGCTGTCCGACGTCAAAAAGTGGTGGTCACTCGAGATTTTTTTTGCCTTTTTGCTTGAGTGTAGGTGGACTGGGCAAAGTGTCAGAGCGCACGCGAGAAGGAGGGTCGGAGCCAAACCTGCAGAAACAATGTTGAGAGAGTGAGATTATTCAGCGCGTGATGATTTAATCCGCTTGCGTCAGGTAGCTGCGTTGAGTGACGAGATTAACGGATTTACTGTCCCGTTTGGACTTAATCTGCCAATTAAGGCTCCACCCAAATCCCTTCTTACGGCGTCTTTTCACGAAATTCTGAATCTCATCACTTCAGAGTTTTCTCCAAGGATGTGACCGTTGTTTTGTGAGGTCTGTTCTCAAACCGGATGCCCCGCGTGTTTCTTTGAATGAACTGCGTGAACTCCCAACTGAGGTTTTGTTTCTTAAAATTTCAAGTTTGGATACGCCGAGTCCAGTTCTTGTGTGTCACATGGCCAGAACCAAACCCATGCAGTGAAGGTTCTGGGAAGCGCAATCTGTGTGAAGAACCCTTGCTGAACTGCAGAGCCTTCTGGAGTCTTTTCAGGCTGTTCACCGAAGCCTTTCATCCTTCAAGGGGAAAATGAGGCCACAGGAGCCAAGGATGAAAAGGGACAGTCAGTTCGCTGCAGAAAAGCTGCCCGTAGATCGCCGAATGGGTGCTTTTGTTGTAATTTTGAAGTCTGAAGACTTACCCACGCAGTTTTGTGTTGCACAAAGCTGTTCAGTTCACCCCAAATTGCAATTTCAACATTGTCCACTTTGGACAGCCTTTGGTGTCAGTCGATGAAAAACGTTGGTCTCATCACTGCAGGTGCGTCAATGTTGACTTGCTCTTTTCTGTGGCTGTCCTGTTGTGAATCTTGACAAGTTGTTTGTCTCAACTATGCCACAGAGACAGCAGTTACAGCGCAGTCACTGTGAAGCTCGTGTGATGAGGCTCTGCATGGTTCAAGTCTGTTTGTCAAGTCGATTCTCCTGAAGATGAATCAACCTGAGACACTTTTTTCGAGACAAACACACAAACTTTTCCTGTTTGCAAGAAAGCTGGTCTCACATTTCACCCGAGCCGAAGACATTATTGCATCCGAGTCACCTTGGATTTGGAGGGTTGGGTCCACAGAACGTGATCTCTATTCAGCCTGAAAATCACAACGTCACAGAAAAAGTATCCATCAATCAAGCTTTGCCAAAATTTCACAGACAACTTTTTGTCAGAACCTTCAGCTGCAATCAGCAAGCAAAGATAAATCGATAGAAGACCTGGAGAATCATGGTGAGTCCTGAAAACGGCTCCACCTTTGTTCGAGATCTGAAGGTGACCAGGCTTTGAAATCTTTCCGCTGAAAGACGCAGCTGTGAAGCGTTTGGAGCACCGTTTTGATTCGTTTTGACGCGCCTTTTTGGTTGCTCATTTGTCATGCACATTTTTATATGGGTCAGAGGATTCGGAGATGGATTCCTGAACACCGGTGTCCTCCTGTGCCCACAACGGATTCTTCGGTGCACCGTCCCTGAATGGAGGAAGGATCTGCTGCGGATAATTATGATCCCGGTTCAGCGCCCATCAGATTTTCCTCCTGAGCAGATTTGAAATCTGTCCCGATCTGATGAAGTCAGGCGGCTGCGGTATTTATCATCTGTGGGGCTTGGCTTCACGATGCATGTGCTCACTGTGCTCACTGGAGCTGCCTAAATATGGCGAGACTGTATTGTTGTGGCACCGAAGACGTAGAGAAAAGACCTGAACATTGTTTTCAAGTTGGACCCCTTCCCGTTCAGGAAGCAGAACAAGTCAAGAACAGAGCTGACATCAGTTGATCCTCTGGGGAGTCGTAGAATCAGCAATCAGAGTGGCTCATTCTCTGCCATGTTCTTTCCCTCAGGGGGCGGAATGGGAAACGCCCCCTTCTACTGCCCTGACTAGATCCATCAAAATTCCTCCAAAGAGGTGAAGCATATGTAAACGGGTAATTTCAATGCGGCGTCACAGTTGGTGAGGGTAATTGATTGTGTTGTCGTGTTGTTCTATGCAAATGAACAGCGAACGAAGTCAGTTTTGTGCGCAAACATCCAGATCGGTGCAACGCGACATGACATCACCAGTCTGCCGAGAAGTCGGCGTTTCTACATCGTGAACTCGGCGCATCACTGTCATTGGTGTCAGGGGTGGAACCTGAAACTTGTGTCCTTGTCCGTGCAAAAACTTTCGTATTTACGTTTTCCGAGAGGAAAATACCAGGCCCAGCCGCACTCACTCAAACAGGATGCTTTTTCAGCTCCAAACACCGGACGAACTGCAGAGTGAGCAAACTTTGCGCATCTGACGGCGCAAAACATGAATGTCGTTACAGTCTGCAGTTACGTCCATAAGTTGGTGCATTTTGACTCTGTGACAAACGAACAAAAAGGAATTCCAGCAAGTCTGAATTTCTCTTCTTCAGTGTTGTTTGTGAGCAAATGATGAAAAATAAGTCCACTGAAACAAAGTCCATTGAAAATTGCTCAGTCGCGTGTGTCGGGAAGCAGTTTTTCTGTGTACAAACACAAAAAATTGGAACATATGACCGGGAATGATATCATCGAAGCAACCGAAGTCCGGTTTGTCTGACAAAGAAAACGACTTTGTCGCTGCATGGTGACTGCAGGGACACATGGCAATCTCCAACACCATGTAAGAATCAAGGGTTTCTTGATGTTGCCACTGCCAGTTTTTTTTAATTGTGGCAAAACTTTTGTAGTGATCACAAGCTCTGGTTTATTGTTCGTGTGTTTCTCTCATTTCTCCTTTCGGTCACAAACTGTGCCGGTTGTTTTGTCTGAGGTGCGTCTCTTTCCGTCTTTGTTTCCGAACACTCGAGAGGTGTTTGGGCGCCAGTTGTATTTTCCAGTCTGACTGACAGGACACTGAAAGATCAGGAGAAAAAACTTCCGATTTGCAGTGGTGAATAGACACGGTGAAATGTATTTTTTGTGTGCTGCGCTCAAGAAGGACAGCTCCACTGAGTGACTTTTCAACAAGCAAAGCTGTGAAGCGCCGCTGTATAAAGCTGGGTTGAACAGCTGCGTTCGTCAGACACAAAAGGCGCCGACCGTCAGACACGTGCTTGACAATTTGGAACTGTTTTGCAAGCAGCGCCAATGAGCTCACAGCAGGACTTCGTTCTGGGTTGTCCAGGAACTAATGAAGGTTGCTGATACAGGGTTGGAGCAATCTGTTTCTCACTTTCTGTCAACTTTTTTTGCGTCTTTTGGACACGGCACGGAAGTTTGTGAACTTGTTTGAAGGCTGTTACAACCTTGTGGAAACACTCCTGTGAGGTTTTGACTCAAGCAACAAGAATGAAACATCAAAATTTGATACGTTGACACAAAATCCAATTTTCATGACCAAAGCAACGTGTTCAAAATGATCAGTGTTGACCTGACAGATTTGTCAGTGAGCACGTCAACCCCAGTGAATCAAGGCACCTGACAGATTATGTTGATCTGTCGAGTGCCTTTCAGTTTGGTCAGACTGGACAGATGACTGCATGAAAGTTGGAACAGAGGAAAAGAAGACAACAGTCGTGCAGTTGCGCAGATGTTGTGATCAGATGGTACACCAGGGCGCAGAATGAAGTGACTGTGACAACGGACTTGTGTCTGCATGTTGAACAGTGATGCTGAGTCTTGCAAAAGTTACTGAATGAATGATGCTACCTGTCTGGCTGAAGGACAACACTCATGAGGTGAGCACACTTTGACACTTTTCAATCTGGCGATAAGTGAAAAGTGAGTTCGTTCCGTTCTGTTGAGTTTGCAAAGTTTCAAGAGGCTCAACTGACCAGTGACACACGCGTTTTGTGTCCTTGATCTGACAATGTGGAATTTCTGAATTCTTGCTGACCAACATTGTTGATTTTCAGTTTTGAGGCCAAAATTATTTTTCTCTAATCTTTGCACCATAAATCTGTGCAACGCTCCAACTGAAGGCTCTTTTGTAGCAAGCTGTCCAAAAGTGAGTGAGGCGGCCTATCTGCTGACTCGCTGCAGAAGCCCGTCTATTGATTCTGACAAGTAAATGAATACTTATGGTCCCACAGGTCTTTTACTACAAGCTTATACTCTTAGTGTTAATAGTCTCGCAAATATGAAATCTGTTCCCCTGGCAATAATTGGATTCCCCTGTCAAATGTGGCGAAGTCTGGAGGTTACGGTTCCTGGGCACTGTCTTGAAGGTTGTTGTCGTTGGTCTTGCAGTGCTTTGATTGGAACAGACGTCTGACGTTTGTGCTACTGTGCTTTTCTTTGGTTTCAACATCCTTGAACACTGTCAGATGTTCAAGTGACCTGAGATCGGTCAGGCTTCCACCCGAGTGACTCAGAACCATGTTTGATTCAACTGGAACTTGAGACCACACTCCCACGTCAGATAAACTCACAAACACAAAAATGGCTTTCAGCGCAACCAGTGAGGAGGACCTTCTCTCAGTCTGAAGCAACCTTGTTCCCGTCTCGCCCCGGTTTTGTCCGGTGTTTCGCGCTGCGCTTTGTCCCTCCACTTGTGTGACAGGCGTGAAGCTGCATGCACAATAATGGAGCTGTAGGGAGTGACAGATTGATGTGCAGGAGGTGCCGCTCCCTATCACGGACACCTTCGTCCCCTGCAGGCCGCGGGACACCGCGGCAAACACTGACAACCTGCACAAGTCTGCTGAGCTGAAGCGCAGGACGGTGTTGAGTTGACGAAAGGCGTGCGTGCATCATGATTGTCTTTCCCCAATCAAGACAAGGGACACATCCCCTGACGACAAACATAAACGAGTTGGCCGTGCAACTTTAGATAAATGTGCAATGTTGGGACTCAATTTTGACTTCACCACTGTGGTGTGAACTGCATCAACAAAAATGGCAAGTGCAAGTGGTTATTTCACGGATATTTCTCACACACGCAAATGACAAATTTAACCAACGCACCAAACTGACAGAGGGTCCCACAGCAGAAAATCAGGAAATCCTTTCTGAATAATGGAAAACATCACATCAGACGAAAAGACACATAAATAGACAAATACTATCGCGATAGCTCATTTACACGCGTCAATAGACGAAAAGAGATCGACAACGCAGCAAGTGGATTTGTATGGTCAAACCGTGGATCAGATCCAGCTTGCGGTATAAATAGCACAATGATCACAGTGTCCCTATTCTGCATTCATTCCTACCCAATCTCTCTATCAATTTACATCCAATATTCCGCGGGTAATGGACTTCCTTGGCTCTGCAAACCGGTCTTCTGGCTGCGTGGCAAGACGAAGGTGGCGAGGGAGCGAAGCTTTACTTCTCTTTGCAAACTTGTCAGTCAAGGCTACAAGAACCAAGAGGGTCAGAATTGGTCCAGTGTAAGAACATGCAAAACGATTCTCATCGTCCTTTCTTCAATTGTTGCTCGACCTCTTTCACAGGTGCTTAGATGGCTGCTGTTGATCCTCACCTTCCAGAAAACAGTTGTTGGTAGGTAGCCTGGTCCTGTCGGTCATGTGCTTGCCTCTTGTATCTTTTAGTTGCATTCGACGTTGAAGAGAAGAGCCCCAATTTGAGTTTCTTCGTTTGTTTTCAGGGAAAGACATGGGACCTTCGTACAAGAGCACAAAGCGACCCTGCATGTCTGACGATGACTGTGTGAAGTCCATCGGAGAAATCTGCTGGTGGTTTTATGACGGCTGCAGCCACGGACAGTGCATGTGCGACCCCAGGTCCCACTTCCTGGACAGCTCAGGCCGATGCAGAAGAGGTCAGAAACCCTCGAGTTTCTTGTCGTTCTCCAGATTTGGAGAGGACGGAAATTTTGTCAAAATGTTGGACAAAGTCTCAAACTGCATGATGAAGTGCGCAAGCAGATTGTGTCAGTCGTGCAAACACGGCGCCCACGCAGACAGATATTCTATCTCGTGGCGGTCAAAAAAGAATTCCAATTGCAGTTGCGACCTTGATTTCCGTCTTGTTTGCACCTTCAGTGAAGTATGGAGGAGAGAAGTGTTACCCCGGCGACTTGTGTCCGCGACGCATGACGTGTCGGAAGGGACGGTGCTCGTGCCACGACGCGGCCGGAGACATGCGCATCACGTCCGACGGCAGGTTCTGTCTGCGCAAACGCGAGAAACTGCTGGGCGAGTCGTGCAACTCCTACACCAACAAATGCTTCCAACCCACAGGTCAGTCGAAGCTTTGGAATCACAACCCCCAGACACGCTCAAGTCACCTTGTCCTCTGGTTCGCACAGATATGCAACCAGAAGTAGCGCCTCCATGTCACTGAGACGTCTCGATTCATTGCAGTTGCTGGTTACGACGGCAAGATGGTGTCGTGCGAGGACGGGACGTGCAGCTGCAGTCCTGGATACAAGCAGATCGCTGACAAGTGCAAGCGCCGTGAGTACTCTTTCTCTTGTGTTTGAACAGCAAACTCAAGGCCACTCTGAACGCCACAAACTGATGTTCTGGTCCCTGGACAAAGGACGCGTATTTCATCTGGAGGAACCAGGACCATGCAGAAGCAAGACACAGAGTTCGGCTTGTTCAGTAGGTGTGATTCAGCAATATTTCCTGACCTGCGCCTTGCTCTCAGCTACCTGTGCAGGTCGACCGAATGTTTCATAGGTTGAACACACTGTTGCCGACCAGGTTCTCAAGGTTCCCATACAAATGTCGATATTTTTCCAGTGGACATATCAGAGGGTTTCTGTAGCCGAGACCACCACTGTCAGGGCGGCGCGCTGTGTGTGGAGAAGGTGTGCGTCTGTCCCACGGGATACGTGCCTGTTGCCGGCAACTCTAAGTGTGCCAAACAAGGTGGTAGGTACTCACCTCTTGATCTGTCCATCTCTCTCCGTCCTTCATTTTTGCGTGTTCATTCCTGAACTTCATGGCCGTCAAACAGAAGGACTCGTTTCATAAATTTACGAATAACAGCAAATCTTTCGCCAGCTGAACCGTCTCGCGTTCACTGCACGATGATGTTTGTTCGTTGTGACTGCAGCTACGTTTGACGTGGCGCTCGGGTCGCGCTGTGACGAGCTGAACGAGCTGCGCTACTGCGCGCGGGGCCTCGTCTGCCACCGCTGCCCCAGCCACAAACACTCCACATGCGTCATCTGTGAGTGCTCGCATTCACACCGTGGGTTCAAAAACTCGGTCCAAAAAGCTTTCCTCGTACGGTACTTGTCAAAATCCTGGAATCTTCAACCGTGTCTGTTTGGGTCTCACACACCGCGTCGTGTTGCTGCAGACAAGGAGTCGCAGACGTACAACTCGGCGCTGGTCGGGAAGGGCGTGGACCGACGCGCCACCATCATCTGCATCGTGCTCGGACTGGTCGGAGCGCTCCTCTTCCTCCTCATCAGGTGCGGTGTCCGCTCCGTCTCCTCTCGCAGCTCAGAATGCGAGTCCCGCCCACTGGACCCCGTCCTGTTGTGGAAGGGGGCGAGTGTGTGTATGTGTGTGTGTGTGTGTGTGAGTGTGTGTGTCACAATTGTGTGAAGACTTGTGGAAAAGTGTTCAAATTACATTCCTGCTTTGTGTGAAAAGGGGAGCAAGTCAGTGTCTTCGTTCGGGTGAGCTGGTTTGTGGATCACTGATCTGTTTAAGAATGTGATGAATGTGATGAGGTGCTCGCCTTGACAAATTTCAGAATGGAAAGAGAATTCCTCACGTTGCGTTGGATGCTGCATGATTGCAATCAACGATCTTTGCCCCATCGCCTGCGCCTGTTTGAACGATTCAAAAGTTTATCAAGTCCTTGTTTTTGAATTTTCACCACAAATATTCACTTTGTGCTCAAGGATGGTGAAATTTCTCACACATTTTTCGACGCACAATGATCATTTCTTTGAACTGACCTCAGAAAGAACCCGGTGATGCTGCAGGGACAATTGCCCACGCACAACTTTTCACGGTGTTGGGAGAACTACCTTGGTTCTATTCTTTGTTCTTTCAGTTCCTCTTGAGCTTTGCTTCTGTATGTTGTTCAGGTTAGCAGCACTTTTGTACTAACGGCCTTTTTGTGCGAATTTTCCTGATCAGACTTTTGGGCGAACCATGGCGAGACCAACTGGGACTTTTGTGGGTTTTTCAGCACGAGTTTTTCTGTGAAGAAAGTTCGCACTAAAAATGTAGATTAGACGTTTTTGTTGTGGCTGAGAAATTTCCCATTTGATCACGAAGCACTTTCCGAATGAAGTATCACAATTTCTGTGTTTGGCATCAAACATCAACTTACGATCTGTGGTCTTTCAACTTGAATTTGACACCCTTGTTCATGCATGGCCTGCTTGATGGTTGTTGTTTTTTCACGCCAGTTCTGAAGGTGTTATTTTGTGTTTCTCCATTTCAGATACTTCTGCTGCAGATGATATCTGGAGGCTCTAGGCTTCATCGACAGAGACCAGTGGTGATACAAACGTCTTCGTCTTTAGGAAAATGAACAGTCCTCTCAATGTGGTGCTTTGACAAAAAAAAAAACAACTTTGTGAACAGGCACCCGCAAAGTGAAGCCGATGTTTTCCAGGTTTCATGTGATCAAAACCATCGACGATGTCAACACAAGACCAGTTTGGAAATCAACTCCAGAACAACCATCTGCTATTTGAGAACAATGCGTGGTTTTCTGCGCTGCTGCTGAGCATCGTATTTTTAACAATGGCAAACAATTGCAAGTCCGCAAACAAACTTGACTCAAAGTCTCACAACGAAGGAGAGCGTGGAACAGAAAGGAGTTTGCTCGGTGTCGTTACAAACTCGTTTGATTGGTTCAAAGGTGAACACCACAAGTTGGGTGTGCGAGAAGTGGGCATCTGGTACCAAGCACGAGACACCTCTTGGCAGCTGCACGAGGAGTGAGTGAACAAACTGCCCTGCTCAAACCGCGAGACAATGACCTCAGAGGGGCCCAAAGTGCTGCCGTTGTAACGTGGACCGTGTTGACAGTTTTACACGCTTGACTCAAATTGAACGATGGAACAAAAGGATTTGTTGGTGGTCCTGGATTTGCGTTGATATTTTGCGAATGTACGAGTAGTTGCGACACTGTCTCAGGCAACTTTTAAAAAGCTGTGTGAGTGTCATGTGTGGTTGGAGGTCCGTCGAGCAGCAAAAAAAGAAGTTGCGCACAAAGCGGAAAGACCCACATTTGTCTTTGCATCGGCGACTTTTTCAATGAATTGTCCGAGAACGTCCAATCCTTTTGCTGAGAAATATTTTCAGAATAAACGTAATTAAAATTTCAAACCCGTGTCGTGTCGCTGTGCCTGAGGGAAGAGTCGAGACAGACGAAGCCGTCGTCGAGCAACGGAACAAGAAAAAAGCAATTGAATTTGCCAAATCAGAAAGATGTCCACCGATTCAGGACGACTCTGAGCAATATCAGTTGATGTCGGTCAGTGATTTAATCTCGAGGACATATTGCATTCCCGGCAAATACCTGCTTCTGAGCAGAATTCTCCTTGGAAACGAAATTGTTGTCATCAAAGCGGATGCAGATGACCTGCATGCAGGATGCCTTTCAGCAACACAAGAAGCCTGCGAGGAGCAAACTTCACGCGTTGTACATTTGCGGGACCTCTGTTTGCGGACGAAGAATCCTCACTTCAAGTTTCGTTTTCCATCGTGCTGCAAAAGGCACTCCACTTTGATTAAATTGCCATTTTAATCAAAATTAATGAAGGCACCCTCCGGAAAACCAACTAATTAAAGTTGGTAAGTGGGTTCATTACTGAGGAAAAGCGGATTTTGATTTGAGTTGGAATCCAACATCTTGGGAAAAATTCAACGATTCCTTCATGAAATTTTGAAAAACACGCAATCCACGCACAAGGCGTCTTCACTGCTCATTTTGCCAGAGTTTTTTTGGAATGAGATTGTGTCATCATCATTTCATGACAAAGGGGTGAAACCTCGTTAAAACTTCTGTTACGACATTTTCTTCAGGCCAATCGGCGCTCGGATAACTCAACAACACCCGGTCAGATTCAACACAAATCCTTTCGCAGATTTGGACCCTGTGTACTGTAGCTACCTGCACCATCTCAGCACTTTTTTGTGCGTGTGTACTCGTACGTGGAAAGTGACTGGGTTTGTCGGATTCTTTGCGACTGCAGTTGACGAAATCAGAGACAATTTTGAAGCTGACCACCGAACCGAACCCACCAAGATCGTCAAGGAGGTGAAGCGTGCTTCCAGTCAGCGCTCCTGTGCAAGGAATCTCCACTGTGCATGTACGCTTGGGGAGTAGGAAGTGAACAGTCTCCAGCCGCAGCCTGTGTACTCGTAGTCACCAGAACTGGTGATCCCCAAACGCACGTTCACACCAAGACACCTCGACAAGGCGCAACGCACCAGACGACACTAAGCGACTACGCGGCAGTAACCAACTTAATTTTGCGTTGTAATTGCGTGAAAAGAGATGCCAGAGGGAAGAACAACACTTGTGAGTGGATGATAACATTTTGAGGGGACAACTTTATTGTTTCTCCACCAGCCTGTTTGGCTTCCTCCCTGACTGAGTAGCGCGGGACTTTCTTTGGAGGAGCATCGGACCGTGTGCTCCTGCACTTTATCAGCCAATAACATGTGCCGCCAAAGAACACGGCTTCTTGTTGGTGTTCGTTCTTGTGTCCAAATGGAAACAGTCCATCTCTTGACACTGATTTCGCCCACAAAAGGACCAATGCTGCAATGCTGTTTGAGGTCATCTCCTTGCTCAAGATGAGGTGTACAAATGAACTGCTCAATGTTTTATTTCCTGACTCCCAACTGGGGACAAATTCGTTTCGTCTTTGTTGATCAATTCCACATCATTCAGGAGCCAGTTCAACCCGAAATGTTTCCGCAGCATTCACCTTCAGCGGCTCCGGCTGGTTGCGAAGTCCCCCACCTTCTCCAGATGCGACTGATCTGCAGCTTGATGATCACACCGAGGAAATAATGCAGAAAGCGACATCAAGTTATTTTTCTTTGCTGAATGCCGTAAACTTCAGTTCAAGGCGACGCGGATTTTCTGAAGTAAGTCTGACGACTCCTTCGTGGCCTGATGGAATCTAATGCAGATGCTGTGTTTCTTGCAAACTGCCTTCCCTTGCACGCAACTTGCAATTTTCACTGTGGGAATCGGAAATGGGTCCAGACTTAATGCATGACGATCATGCAATCAGCAACTTTTAGAGCCTAGAGGTGTGAGTCAACAAGCCCGTGTCAAATGAAGAGCGGTCTTACTTGACTCGGTTGCAGACTGTTTTGCAAGTTGAAACCTCAGAGTGATGGTGATTTGCCTTGAATTTCCTTTCATTCAATCCATATAAAGCTGGATTCTGGACAAAGCGAGTCTGCGGTTCAGGCATGACCACGCAGATACCGCCCAAAGGTGATCTCAGTGCACGCACCTGTGACTCAACGATGCCCTCAGTGCGAATCAATTCTCCAACAATTTGTGTGACCAAATCTGTGATTCGCTGGTGGAAGATTCTGTCCAAACAAAATTCCAGTCTGAAATGTCCCGTCAATGGGATGTTCTTTCCTCAAAGCTCAAGTTCTCTATGATAATTGAGTTGATGTTTGTGCGCACTATCTGAAGTTTTCTGAAGTCTTTTGTCTGTTGTGTTGTCCACGAGAACTTCTTATCTTTATTGCTCTCCTTCAGGTGGCCTATTTCTCCAGATACTTTCACGTCACATTTGCGACATTTCACCTGTTTTGTTCATTTTCTTCTGAATGAGGAACACAACACCAGGAGGAAATTTTGATTCATCAACGATTTTGAGCCGCAAAAGTGAAATCATAAGTCGCCAGGTGAACACAGCTTGAGACGTCACCACTGAATTCCGACACAGCAGAAAAGCTCCAAAATTGTGTGACTTCGACTTCCAAGTTTGGAGAACAGTACACAGGCCAAGCTGAGTTCAAAGAAACAGTGCAGAACTGTGGGGTGAGCAGGACCGACTGAGAGAGACTGGGACACAAGAAGACGCAGATCAGATGAGAAGTGCACTGAAGATTCATCATGGTGAGTCTAGAATCAGCCTCGGGATATTTTTCGGTTGTTGTTTTGTTTGTTTCACTGAGGCTTCTGGTTCCGGGGTCGACTCAAGATGCAGAGATAATCAGGGTGGGGCACCTGACCCCCACGCAATTTTGCGGAATGACAAGTTTTGCACCGGCGGGGCAAAAGAAGGAGTGTGGGACAAGTGTTGCGGGGGGGGGGGGCAAGGGGACCCGATGCTGAATCCGTGAACAATCCGACCCTGTCACAATTCCTTTGACGGAACGGGGGACAGCGCGATACGAGCCATGCTCTAGGAGCACTCCCAGGCTCAGGGGTTTCTGCGTGTGAACACGGGAAAAAGAACGCTTCTCTGGTCTGAAATGGGAACATTTTGACTGAAGAAGATTTGCTTCGAATATCAGATTGTCCTGAACCTTTATGACTTTGTGACCCATTTCAAACATGTCGACGCTCTCTCGACAACGCGTCGACCTGAACCAGGTCAGCAACAGATAGGAGCAGATAAAGAGAAAAACGAGGGAGGTGCCTTCCTGATGACCTGAACTGAACAACTGCACCTCCCTCTTCTTTGACAAGCACGCAGGTCACACGATGCGCCACTACAACAAGAGTGTTTTCACACAATCTGGCTGCAGTTTGCACGTCAGTTGAGGAGACTGGACACGGAACAGCAGAAAAGTTACATGCAGACGAGTGAGAGCCCTGGCATTTTCACCTCATCATTCACGACTTGTGGGTTCTTCTCGGTCGCGTCTGTTAGTGTTCGGGATTCATTCTGAATGGCTTGCCAAAAGTGGAGAGAAAGAACAATCTCAGTCTGGTTGGGAACTGGTCGATGTCTTCTTGGCTGACGACTGAAGTTGCACGCGGGGCATTGATGTTTCGCCCTCTATCTTTTCACGACTCGCAGCAGGTGAGCGAGAGTTGTGCAGTGAGTTACGAGGCCTTCATCCTCATCCCGTCGGATCCCGTGTTCAACAGTGTGGGGTAATTTTCCACCTGTCTTCACAACTTCACAACCCTAATCACATTCAGACCCACAGCAACTATGGTACGGGCCCGAACCGTCCTTCTGGGCATTTGGCGGCAGTGCCGGAGGTTGTGGTTGTTCTGGTTTGGGTCTGAAATTTGTTGGTCTTGTTCTGTTTGGGGTCTCGACCTGTTGTTTGGCTGTTCCAGACAACAAACAACGCAGCTACATGAACTCGAACAGCTTCGGTGCAGGTCTCAAACTTCGCCGTCGCTCAGCCAAACTAAAGTTGGGTTACCTCTTTTCTGTGGCCGAAAATCAAGACAAAGGTTGCCTGTTCTTCCCCAACGGACTGGCCCACCAGATCAATCCAATTACCTCGAAGCAGAAAGGTCACAGGAGGACTCGGGAAGGCCCTCATTGCGGTACACAAGCAGTCAGCGGTAACTGAGCAACTCGCTGGTTCCACAGACTGGAGTTCGGATACAGAGCGATGGTGGAAGTGGTGCGTTACAGTGTCGAGTCCGTCTTGTTCAATGCTGGTATGACAGGTCGAATTGGGTGCACCAACCGATTGGGTTGAAAACATTGAACGGCAAACTCCGTCCTTTCGTGTTGGTTGCAGAAAGATCATTCTGCAAGATACGACTGGTGTTTGACTTCCAATCACATCTGAATGACACTTGAAGACTGTGCAACACAATCCAACAGTTTCAAGCAGAACAGGTTTGTCTCCAATCTGAACCACATCAGTGCGCACAGAATAATGAGATTCCTCGAAGGTCAGACTCAGTGGTGCTCTCCAGGCGGCTTCAATCCGCCGCGTTCCTGGCAAACTCACAAACAACCCTGCACAGCAAAGAACGATCGAGCGCTCAGTGTGCGAATGTTATGGATGGGACATAGCGTGGTGGCACTGTGGTTGAGTCTCGTCAACCGAGATGAAAAGGAGCATTGGCCAGAGAACGCAAAACCAATTTTCGAGGACAACTGAGATAAATTTTGAAATCTTCCTGTCTCTCTCGGCATGCTTCTCTGAGTCGCAACTTTCATCATCGCCCAAAGCAACACAGTTGTTCTTTTTTTAAACTTCCGATTGAGTACAGCACTGGTTTTGCGAATTTGTAACCTGATATGAAGGCCACCTTGGTGGGCCTGCATAGATCTACTTCCAAAGTTTCCAATACTCGACTTGCTCACTCTCCGGTCAAGTCACGCAGGGTACACGGTGTTTCCAAAGTTCGACAATTTCGAGGTCCAACACGTTGCCCAGAAGCATCTGCATTCATTTTGGAATCTCTCCCAGCGAACGGTTGAGCAGCGTGCACAGGTTATGTACGAAACCTTCAAGTTTTCATTGAACGATCAAGGAATCTTTGCGCAGTTGCCCGTTTTGTTTGTTTCTGAAACATTGGAAGATGGTTGATCTCGTAACAGCTACTCAGAGGGAGCCTGATGAGGCGGAGTAACTCACGGGTTAAACGAAGCTGTGCGGTGCAGTGAGTACTGGCCGTGAGTACTCATGGGTTCCCGGTTGTGAGTGAGAACCCTGTCGGCCTATTAACGACTTGTTAAGATTCTCGCCACTCACTCTGCAGCCCAACAGCGAGGAGTCACAATACATTCACAGCGCACGGTTCAGCAACTCGTGATTTCAACGTCATGTCACTGGAGTGCGTTGGGAATCTGTGATGCTCGGGGTCCGTCATTCACAGGTCACCTCCGGACGATTGCATCCTGGGCATCCTTACTCATTTCACAAACAAAGTCAGACATGGGACAAACGGCAGACTTTGTTCCGACCAGTTGAAGGAAACCTCCATTGTAAAACTTTCACCAAAGACGAAACCACGTGACAGCTGTTTTTGCATTCCGGAAGTCTTGTGACACGAATCTGTGATAAACCATGACATGGATCTGCAGCAGGTTGTCGGAGCACGCGATTGGTTCGCTAACGACGACAATTTCAGAGGTAATGTCGTTACTTGTTCTCTCAAAGCACGAAGGTTGACTTGAAAGAAACTTTGAAAAATCTCGGTTTCTGCAGAACGACAACGAACTCATGTACGTGTACGCTCTGTGCAAAGAAGTGCGCGCGCCCGTGTGTGTGTGTGTGTTTATCAAACCTCTCCACACGACGCACGAAAACGCCATTCACAGGAAGTCCGGAGACCAACTGGTGTGCGAAAACCGACAAACCCGTGCACGGACAGGCCTGGAAATACATGTGACTACTGGGACAGAACAGTTCTGGTTGCTTCAAATCGTGAACGTTCTTGCCTTTCTGCTTGTAGATCTGGAAGAGCTTGGTGCTGGTGGTGACGTTGGAGGTGTTCGTACTGGGTGAGTGTCGCGTTTCTCCCTGAGGTCATGTTGTGAACGTCTGCAAGAAACGTCCGCGGGGAGTGGAGCGTGCTCGTACAACAGGTGCAAACACACCGCAAGACTCTGAAGGGATTTCCTCAGAACAACTTTTCGAACTCTGCGCGCCGACTGGTCCATGTGGCAAGCCGGCAAACCAAAAACCTGCAGGAATGAAAGTTGCAGGAGCACTTGGAGGAGAGAAGAGCCCCCTACTATGGGGCAGCGCTAATGAGGGCGGGAAGGCTTCTGATTGGTCTAGAATTCAAAATACAGCCTTCTGATTGGTCAAAAGGCCATTTGCCCCATAGTGGGAACAAAGGA
>JAAUXT010142848.1_pt1 | contig 32307 bp, 28 predicted proteins | sample 7278171 | NCBI WGS metagenome assembly JAAUXT01 (sample SAMN14350112, study PRJNA611818) | marine sediment metagenome | isolation source: surface marine sediment (1.8m) | place: French Polynesia: Moorea | collected 2018-08
CTTCCTATCGGGAAATTTGCTGGGAGGTCCAGATCTGACCTCAAAAAATTTCGATTTTGTTAGGGTTTTTGGACTTAGAAAATTTTCGGCCAGTGGGACCCCCCCCCCGTGAGCGTTTATGCCAGGTTCAGGGCCAGAATGCGAAATGCATTATGATTGGCCGAAAGGCTTTGACGTCATTTGTCTTCCTGGTCTGCTTTGTCATTTTTCTCACAAATGCAACCAGAACAAGCAAGTGGAGCAAATAATTGGAGTGTTCAAATCGCACCAGGCTCAGGGGCTTCTTTTTGCACAAGCCAAGGCTATGTCTTTCAAAAACAGTCCAGAATCCAAATTGTACTATTTTCAGGTGATGCAGTCAACTGAATGAATATGACAAGAAACATAGCCAACCCCAGCATGGCTGCTGTTATGAGAATCAGCTGACTCAGCCCTACTTACTGTATAGTTTGCACCTCGTTTGAGATATTAACAGCAGCTACAATTTATACAAACTTGTTTGAGCACCACTTGGGCAACTCTGGCTGACAACATTACAAATTTTTGACAAACCCAAGGTGCTGCTGAAGAAGTAGAGAAAATGAGTCAGTTTGAAGTGATACTGCTGGACACCAAGAAAAAGAAGGAAAGGCGGGTTCCCAACAAATCTGAACAGCCAAAACAGGGGGCCAGCTGATCATCTTGCCTTTCCCTCCTGAATCCTTCGGCTTTTTCAGAGGGTTCATTCCTATGAGTACTGGATCTCAATGGCTGACAAGTGCTTCAGCACTTCTATCATGAGCTCATACATCTGCAACACAGGCAGTGAGTGGACCAAATGTAACTTTCTTTGCAGAAATTCTTCTGGAATACAGTACCTCCTAATCTGACTCAGGTGAATTTTGCCAACTAAAATAGGCCCATGGGACTCATGGTGATTTGAACATTTGGGTCAGTCATACTGGTTGCTTGTTTGGGCTGCTGTTAGCCCAGAATCTCAAAACACACCACCAAAAACAAATGACAGCAACTTCCAGACTTCATCAATTCTCTAACAACCCCAGAGCTCACAACAGCAATTGACGTCAGAATTTTTGTGAGATGACACTTGCTGTAAAGAACATTCAAGTAATTTCTTCCCAGGCAAAAATTTCTCACATGCATAAGATGCTCTAAAAGGCCTCTGCTTTCCAACAGCAAAACACCACAATAATCATCTCAGCACATACGACATCACAAAAAATCCAAAACAAGCCATGAAACATTCCAAACTCTGCAATAAAACTCGCATTAGAAAGCCTGACCACCACCTTGCTCCCACGTACTTTCAACATCTTGAACACAGGCCCCATTTCCTTTCCAAACGAAACAATGTTTCTCTTCTGCACCAAATGATTGTGGATGGGTCACTTTTCCATCTGAAAGACCCCCAAAACAAACTTTCCATTTTACCATGAAACATCCACTTCACCTGAAGCCCCTGCAGCCCCCTCCCAATGAAAATCATAAAGTTTGAGCCTTGGCCAATTATACTTCTGAAATTTAGAACAAAATTGCAAAGAAAGTTTGAAATGTTTTTTTTTCTGAACTTTTGTATTTTTGAACAGAGATACATGGAAGCTGCTCCCGACGCACCATGAAAACTGGGTGGAACATCCAATTCCAAAAATTGTGTACCCAACAAAGAATGTCCAGACAAAGAAAACACAAGTCAAGTTTTGACCAAACAATTGAGAAAGTGAAACAAACAAGAAAGAAAACATTTCAGGTACAAGGATGAAATCAACCAGTCATCATGCAGAACCAGACCAGGTTTTCAGTGTGATGGGACATTGATCAAAGTGAGAGGACATACAGGTGAAGAACGCCACCCTGTAGTACCACATGACTCATTCTGGCCTCTCGCTTTCTGCAACTTTGGGACTTAGTGGCACTGACGCTTGAGCTGCAGTGAGGTAGGCCATCTGTATACAATATTTCTGTTTATTGACATGAATGACTGGTCTGTTTCATACTTTGTTTGTTTGAAGGTCACTCCCGCATCTTGTTGACAGTTTAGTTCTCTCAGAGTTACTTTCTGTGATTGGAGAATTGGTCCAGGTCCTAGATTGGTTGCTTCCGCTGGATCTACCCAACATCTACCCTTGATCCACACCTGATTGTGACTGCTAGATACACCTCTTCTCATTTCTCTCACGACTTGTCAGAGAGCAGTCCTTGGGGTTTGCTAGCTATGTTGCCTGAAGCAATAACCACCATGTAAACACTGGCATTTGATTCTTGGCATTGTTGCAGCATTGGTGCAGCATTGTTGCACTGAGTGTGATTTGCACTGTTGGCTTGGTCAAATTCACAGAGACTCACTTGAAAATTTGGCAGAAAACTCTTACCCTTTTTCTTTGGTTTGTTGTGGTATGAATCACAAAGCCAAATTGTTTTTTCTGAGTGGTTGCTTCTTCATCGTAGCAACAATACACACACATAAGCTGCCCATGAAGCCTCTCAAGGCTCAAAGCCTCCATGAAGCCTGGAAACAACAAATAGCAAATGTTTTATATAAAACAGAATTCAAAGATTACTTCAAAAGGCAAATGAATAAACTTGACCCATTGAAAAGTTTCACAAGCATTGAGGCAAGAAGAGCCTTTTTGCACTCACAATGGCACATAAAAGATGATCTGAAAACATTGAAACATTTGATTGATATGAACATCAATCAATCAAAGTCATTCACTGATAATTTAGTATTTCCTGTAACAGATCAATCTGGCAAGGGCCCATCTGAACAAAATCTGAACTTGTTCAACAACTTCTCCAATTTATTTGCATCAACAACAAAGAGATGGGTGCAATATATTGACTACTTTTTGTGGGGAGTCATAAAAGTTTACATTTTCCAAGAAAATAATTCCTTGGCACATATGGAAACATTTGCCAGATATGTAATGCACACAGCTTGGGATTTTAGGCAAATCTCTAGTACCACATACACACTTTATAGACAAAGGAGGGACTGCTTTACTGAAAATACAATATCAATTCCCATTGGAAATCTCATCAAGCATGAAAGCTATCCAGAAAACTATACACCAGACAAAATGTTTTGCAGTTATTCCTACAAGTGTGATCCTTGTGGGATAATTGGAAGAGAAACCCTTGTAAATACAGTGTATGTTGCCAATTGCCATGTGTATATTTTTACTCTTGACAAGTACTTGAAGATATTTCTTCAATTTCATAGGGTGTATTTGGAACTTGTAAGCTTGCACACATGCAGTATTGGCACCCTAAACATAAGCAGTATGTTGTCAGGAAAAGCGTTGTTTTCTCTCAACTACTGTGGGATCTATTCAAACATCCCAGCATATCTACCTCACAAAGATGTGACAGTCACAGTGTCACTTTGGCTATGGGTGTCTCACACAATCAATTTTTCTTTCCGTGTTATCAGCTCATTGCTGCAAGTATCCTCTCTCCCTCTCAAGAATTTGACCACTTCCCTTGTTTGGCATTTGCACCTTGCAATGCCAGAAAGGCATTTTGGACTTTTTGAGGTAATGACAGACAAGTACAATGTAATCTTTATCTTCTACAATACACTCAAGGCTTCCTCCACCATTGTCTTCAATGGGCCAGGTGGCCTTTCTGAACAGTTCCACCTGATTGGGAGGGGTTCTTTCCAAACTGCTTCTTTTCATTGTCAGATTCCGTTTTGCTCCCCAAACACATTGACAGACTTGTTGTCAATGGCTCTGAAGTATATTGCCATCTCTAATAACAATACAAAGCAGATTGTTATACAAGGGAACTCTACAATCCAAATTTCTTATCCTCATCTTGCACTGCCAATGCATCACATATTTGTGCAATTAGAAATGTGTTTGTGTTTCAAATCCTTGGAGAATCAAATGTCAATTTGAGTATCAACTTGCTGAAAAGTCAATTGGCTCACAGCAGCCTATGTGAATACAATGGTATAGAAATCTACCAATTTTTAAATGAAACAAATGCAGTTTTATTGGCAACAGTCTGTTCTCATGACAACAGTCTAAATGGTAGAAATATGTACATCCAAGGTCCAAAATGCCTTCTGGTTCTGTATTCACACACTGAGTATGGAATGTTTCATGCAGAGCTGACACTGTCAACTACAAACTGTTCATTGTGGCTTGCAAGTTCACTGGAGGACAATCATCTTGAGGTGAAAAACACACACAATGGTTATTCATGGCCTTTGAAATACTCTGAGAATTGTACAGATTTTGTTTTTAACAGATACACCTTTTTAAGAAAAAAATTGCAGACACCAGAAGAATTTCTGCACCTGATAAGCAGCCAAATTACTTTCAATTTACCAGAAGTGTTCATATAATTCCCAGAAAGAATGTGCCCACTGGTGTGAATATTGCAATGTGGGGATATCTGGCAGGTCTATACTTCCTTGTTTTCACTGTACAACAGAGCTCCTCTCACTTCTGAACGAACTCAAAAATCAGTGGGGTTCACACCACCCTCCAAACACAAGTGATTTGCAAAAGTGTATTGTTCCTTTGTTTCCTTTACAAAAAGATATTCACTTTCAAAAAATTTGCAAGGGATGTGTGTTCCAATGGGAACCCTTCTCTTTGGCAAAGATCACACTTGCTGAATCTCACTCTCTATCAATGTTATTCATATATGGGAAGTTATGAGGTCTCCAGTGTCCAAATTCCAAACCTCGATACACAAAATAATAGGTGTCACACCATGTGCCTTTATAACACCATTGTTTCTCTTCAGGTCACCAGACCAGCATTTTGCTTCAAGCAGTTGATTAAAAGTGATAAAAACATATCTTCCCACAAATGAAACTTCTGTTTTTTGTTCTGCTGAATTCAAACAAAACAAGACATGATGGAACAAACTTTGATCATGAGCCTAACATTTCACCATATATTCTCCAAAAAATGCAGACTACTGAAGTAGAAAAATTTAGATTGCATAATTCAGCACAAAGACTCATTTTTCGTACACAGGCAATTTTCATATTGACTGACTTCACTGGTACCAAGCAGTCCTGATCATGCACATGTCACAGTTGTATCATGACAAGCATGAGTGAGATGAGGTTTTGGTAAAGGTAATTGAATTCAAGACCAAAGGCAATAAAATTCTTGACATGTTGTATCCAAAGCAATCTGTGACAATTGGAATTTTGACAAATAACACAGGGTTTACATGGTTTTATGGTGTCACCAACCCTGTGACAGATGGGCTGCTGCTCTATCACAAACCAAGTGACAAGACACACAGTATCAATATATTGGTAGACATAGAGAAAACAAAGTGCAGTACTTGTGATGATAAACCCATCACACCAAATTTTGCACAGAGCTGCATAGCTGCACATCACAATTACACTTTTCACCTCAAACTGCAGTGCAGTTGATATCCATACCAGGACATTTTCACCACATCAAGCTCACACAAACAAAACAAACCAATTTCTCTTCACATGATTCTATATTTGCTTACTGGCTGAGAGAGCTTTGTCCATTCCACAGAGATGATTCAAGGTCTGTGTGTTCCTCAACTTGCAAAAAGCACTTGTTTGTTGAGTATCACCTGATGTTTAACAACACACACAATGAGATACTATACCATTATGTACATTTGCTGCAACATTTTTGTGACCCAGTAATGAGAGGCTACTACTCACCACAGGATCAGTGGCTTGATTGGTACAGTCTAAATTTTAGCAGGGACTTGAGTGGAACTTGGAATGAAGCTTCTGATTTGTGCAAATCTGAAGGTGGAACTTTCCCAATAATTAGGACCAAACATGATCTGATCATTACTTTGTGCAAATGCAGCCTCACAATCATGGAAGTCATGTTTATTGGTCTTTCCAACAATCCAACCAACAAGGTTGAAGGCCTTATTTTTTATTTTCTTTTTCTGTGAACACCATTATTTCTTTCAGCAGACAAAAAATGTTTTGCAGCATCAGTTTTTGTGGGAAGATGGTTACTTTGCCTCATTTCAAGCTTGGATGAATGCCAAATATGGAAATACAGCAGTGACAGAATATAAAAAATAGTTTGCTAGAGTACAAATATAGATGTTTGGAATGTTCTGACAGACAATAACACTGGCATTGAACTGATAAAAGTTGCTTCTATGAGGACAAGATATCCAGAGACAGATAAACAAGTTTGTGTGGCTCTGATGCTGACCAATTTGGCTCAGCCTGAATGGGTCACTGGTGTGATCAACCTTTGAGTGTGCTTGCTGTATGTGTTGTACATTTCACCATGAATACATCCTCACAGAGAAACAATCATAATGACAGAAGTGAATTGTACAATCAAGGATCAGTTGCTTGTCACTCTTTATGCATAAAGAAGGACAACACATGCTTCTTGTTTCTGTGGTTGACACACAAAACCCAGCATGTTCTGGAAAACACTTTTGTCAGGACTGATGCTCTTTTCAATCAATTACACATCAGCAACCTGGACTGTTTTGGAATTTTTGTTTGCTGCTGTTCATGTCAAATTTCCACCAATTGTCTCCTCTGATCTGAAGTGTTACACATTGATTGACACATTGGTGCCTTCAAACTCCATCAACTTACCAATTTGCATCATGGCCTTTGAATATCAGTTCATATTATGGGTTCTACATAACAGCTCAATCAAGAATAATTACACAAGTAGGAGGCAATATTTTCAAATGTCAAAAATCTTTCATTTCACAACTTGGTGTGTGTGACAAATTGCTGACTGCCCAGACCCCCCCAAATCTGATGAAGCTGAATGTGTATATCACACAAATGAAGAAAACATGCAACTGAAAAAACAGGACACTTGTCCAGATGTCTACTTGCAAGTGGCAAGTGGTTTCTGCATCAAATACATCTTTGCTTTGCCATCAAAACAGTCTGCTGGTCACTCAATTCAGACAAAGACAACATCCACAGCTTTGTCAAGCTTGCATGAGATAAAACACAAAGACACTGTTCTGCTGATCTGTCAAGAAAGTGGAAAATTTCCTTGCACAATTGCAGAAGATCTTTGCTTTGACCTGGTAGATTTGTGCAATTTTAGACTTGTTGTAAATGGCATTCCACCATGCAAAACTGGTGAGCAATTGGAAAATTGTGAAAATTTTCAATACCATATAAAATTTAAATGTCCCAATTCATTTTGCATCCAATAGGTATTTGTTCGTAATGGTAGATGGGATTGCCCACATGGGTCAAATGAAGATGTAAGGTGTAGCTCTCAAAGGCAATGTGCAGGCTTGTTCAAATATAAATTTGCATTGATTTGTATTCACATATATGATGTTTGTGATGCCAAATATGATTGTCCTTTACAGAATGATGAGCAACTCTGCTCTTTGCACACACAGGACTGTCCTTTGGTGTGCACATGCTTAGCATTTGCCATCAGTTGTAAAAATATCACTGCTTTTGTTGGCATGTGTCAGACAAGTTTCCTTGGCATGCAATTTTTATTCAGAATTGCACTGCCTTTGTTACAAAAAAATGATTTTGACATATTTACAGCATATCTTGGTTAAAGTTATGACAAACAACAATGTAACATCTCTGTGTGATTTATATTTGCCTCTGAAATATGTTGTTCTGATTGATGGGACACACAACAAGATACAATTGCTGTCAAAGAACTGCTTTCAAAAATTTAATGCACTTGAAAAGTGTAAAAGTGAAAAGAAACAACCTTCAGGCCAATTTGTTCAACAACATAACTAATTTGTTGATGGTTGACCTTTCCCATAACAAACTGACAATGTTTCCATCTGATGTGATCTTCAGCTCATGTTCTGTTCAGTTCATCTTCCTACACAACAACAGCCACCTGGACACAGTAGATGAAATGTTGCAGCTCTCTGAACTAAAACTGTTCTCCACAACATGGTCAATCCTCTGTTGTGCAGTCCCCAAAGACACAACTTGTCAAGTGCAGGTTGTGTGCAATTTGCCTTGCACTCAACTCCTTCCTGAAACTGCTCTCAAAGTTCTGCTCTGCTGTGTTTTTCTGGTTCTGTGCTTCCTTTGCACCACAACTGCTTTCATTCAAAGTATGAAATATCAAAATCAAATGAAAAGAACAACAGGATCCAATGTAAGGCAAATCTAGAATGCAAACAATACTGTCATAAACTTTTTCTTCATTCATTACTTTGTTTTTGCATTTTCCTTTGGAATGTTGCTTGCTGCTGACCAGATATTTGCACAAGACTTCCCTTTGTATCAAAACAGGTGGAAATCAAATTGATTTGACCAGTTGGGTTGGTTATTTAGCTGGCTTGTTCAGGTTACTTGTTGAGACTGCTAATTGTCCCAAAATAGCAAAACACACAACACTACAGACAACTTCTTGCCTCTTCTGTGCCATCATTTTGCTGACATTCCTGCCACACTAGCAGTATGATGTATTTGTTCAGATTTATGCAATGAGTCAAGCACTCTTCCAAAAAGCCAATATTCTGACATGAATGGCCTGGCTCTGTAATGCTGTTCAACAGCATTGCTGAAGCTACAAAAAGCTTTCTACCATCTTTCTGCCTGTTCTTGTTTGGAATTACTCGAGGGGAGACCAGCTGGCTGAAAGAAGAACAAAAGGGGGAGAAAGACAAAATATTCTACAAACCATGCTGCTTGGTCAAAGAAAGAATCCAAACACCAACCAGTGGCTTTTGTCCTTGTGGGATATTGGCCTCACATAGATCAGATCAAACTATGTGGAAGGGACTGGTCTGTCCTTGTTTCAGATACAATAATTGATAAACTCATTGAGATAGTTTGGGCATATGCGAAGGTATTTGATTCCTTGGAAGCATTTTTCATTCAATGACACAAGAGAAGTACCACCAGCTTGATTGTCATATCATCTAATTTTAAAGAATAATGGCTTGCTGGGAATGACTACTTGACCACCCAAAGAGATTACATTCTGATGCTCATCAACACCTAGATTCATGGGGCAAAGTAAAAAAAAACTCCGGCTAATCCTGTGCCACACAGCAATGCATTGTGGCATCCAGTTGTGCTGGATGAAGGAAGGGGTTGAGGCAGGGTGGCTGATGGCAGAATTTGCTGTTGACCAACAGGTATGGAAACCACTCCACAGAACCTTGGTTTGGGTATGTGGACCTCAACTGCTAAGGAGCTCAAGAAGGCCACAGGGTCATACACAATGCAGCTGCAATGGCAGTTGGTCCATGTTTGAGGGAAAATATGGTGTTTCTAGCTGTGCTTGGGATAGACAAAGGACAATAAAACAATGGAATACTGGCTAAAACTGTGAAAGGGTACACCAGAAATCAAAATGTCAATAGGGTGAAACCAAGTGTTGCAATAAATACACTGTGAGGCTTGCTTCTGGCTTTTTGTGATTCTGACCAAACAAATCCACCAGTCATGATCCAGGACCAGACCAGACTGTGTGATGGGCCCAGTCTAAAATGTGTCATGCTTGCAAAATAACTCTACAGAGTGATGGACTGAGTGTTTCATGTCTCTGCTGGTTTGAAAGTGATGTCAAATCATGCTGACAAGTAACTTGTGGACCAGGAGCTTTAGTTAAAACAAAACTCTCTAAATAATGGCAATCTGCTCTTATACCACACTCTAAATCAAGTATGAATTTGGGCAGCACAAAATTGCTTCAACAGGAAAATGGCTGGATGACTGAATTCTGTTCTTTATCTTTTGGATCAATTTGTCCTTTGGAAAACTTGCCGTGATCTTTGATTGATTGCTTTTCCTAGACAACCCCACTTGTTGGTCCTGGACCCACACCTGACTCTGTCTGAAACACCCACTCCTTCCCATCTCTCTTGCATGTTTGCTGACAGCTTTCATTGAATCTGCCACTTGTGGTACTGGAGGCAATTGCTGCTATACAAACACTGGTGTCAGATCCTTGGCATTGTCATGGCATTGTTGCACTCGGAATAACTTCCAGCCACAACCAAACATTGGATTTTTACCTTGTGCACTTTCCTGAGAGAGACAAATACAGTTTTTGCTTCAGCAAATTCACACAGATTTTCTAGAAAATAGACAGCATTCATCCTTGCAAAAACTCTTCTATTTTATTTTGTTTGCTGTGATATGTATCACAAGGCTAAAATCTTTATCACTGTTTCCTTCTTCATCACACAAATGACAAAAATCATGCACCCACAAAATATGCCCATAAAGGCTCTCAAGGCTCAAGGCCAGCATAAAGCTTGGAAACAACAAGTGGCAAATGTTTTATACAAAACAGAATTCAAAGATTTCTTCAACAGGCAAAAGGATAAAATGAATCTGTTGAAACGTTTTACAAGCATACAGTCAACAATAGACTTTATTCACTCACAAAGAGACTCAAAGGATATTTTCAAACAGTTGAAAGATTTAATTGACATGAACATCAATCATTCAAGGTCATTTTCTGACAATGTAGTATTTCCTCAAACAAATCAATCTGGGAAGTTCCCATCTGAAAAAAAACCATACTTCCTGAATTACAATGTCACAAATTCAGTTGCCCCAAAGACAAAACGATGGATGCAATATGTGGACTACTTCCTGAGCAGAGTAATGGAGCTTTACTTATTTTCAGAAAGGAATTCATTGGCACATTTGGCAATATTTACCAGATATTTAAAGCACAAAGGTTGGGGTTTCAAGCAAATCTCTGGTACAACATATAGACTTTATAGACAAAGGAGTGACTGTTTTACTGAAAACACAATAACTGTGCCAATTGCAAATATTGTGAAGAAAGAAAGCTATCCAGCAAACTATGCCTCTCTTGACAAGACTCTTTGTAGTTATTCATACAAGTGTGACCCTTGTGGGATAATTGGACAACATGAGGTCCTTGTAAATACACTTTATGTTGCCAATCACCACACATTTATTTTTACACTGGACAAGCACTTGAAGATCTTCCTTCAATTTCACTGGGTGTATTTGGAACTTGTAGACTTACATATGTGCAGTATTGGTACCCTGAACATCAACAGTATATTATCAGGCAAAGTAGTCTTTTTGCTAAAGTACTGTGGCATCTACTCAAATATTCCAGTGCATCCACCTCATAAAGATGTGACAGTCACAGTATCAATGTGGCTGTGGGTGTCTCACACCATTCAACTTTCTTTCAGTGTTATTAGCTCATTGATACAAGTGTTTTCCCTGCCAATAAGTAATCTTACAAAAACCCTTGTATGGAGTTTGCAACTCACCTGAAGGAAGACATTCTGAACTTTTTGAAGTGAAGACAGACAAGTACAATGTAATTTGTATTTTGTACAATGAGTTGAGGGTTTCCTCTGCCACTCTCTACAATGGGCCTGGTAGTCTTTCAGAACATATTCACCTCATTGGGAGTGGTTCTTTCCAAACTGCTTCTTTTTGTTGTCAGATTCTGTTTTACTCACCAAGCACAATCAAGGATTGGTCATCAAATGTTCTGAAGTACATTTTCATCTCAAATACCAACAAAAAGCAGATAGTTATAAAAGGGAATTCTACAAGAAAAATCACATGGAATGGTACATCTACTTCTGAAAATGTCTCAGGTTTGTTTGCAGACAAAAATGCACTAGTCCTGCAAATCCATGGAGAATCAAATGTCAATATAAGTATCAACTTGCTGAAAAGTCAATTTTTTCAAAGCAGCCTGTGTCAGCACAGTGGCATGGTAATTTACCAAATTGTAAATGCAACAAAGATTTTTTCATTGGCAATAGTCTGCTCTCATGACAACAGTCTGAATGATAGAAATATGTACATCCAAGGTCCAAAATGTCTTCTGGTTGTGTATTCACATGCTGAATATGGACTGTTTCATGCAGAGCTGACACTCTCAACTACAAACTGTTCATTGTGGTTTCCAAGTTCTGTAAACGATACACATCTGGAGGTGAAAAAAGCAAAAGATGGAGATTGTCAGGCTTTAAAATATACTGAAAATTGCATAGTTATGGTTTTTGGCAGATACTCTCTTTCTTTGCAAATTTTGCAGACACCAAAACAATTTGTCCATCTCATGAAGCCAAACTTTCAGTTGCTGAGAAGTGTCAATGTTATTCCAGAAAAGAATATGCCCACCACTGTAAATGTTGCAATGTGGGGACATCTGGCAGGTTTGTAGCACCTTGTTGAAGTGACACAATAGACATCCTATTGCTTTGGAAAGAGTTTGTATGTTAATGAGGTTCACACTACCTTATAACTCACACTGGTTTGTTGCAAAGGTATTTTTTCTTTGCTCCTTTTCAAAACCAAATTCACTCCCCAGAAACCACCAAGGGTAGAATCGGGAACCTTCTCATTGGCACTTGGTCACACCATCTATTTCTCACTGTCCAACCTGTTTTCACAAGCAGTCAAAATACCACCAGTGCTTGGTGTTGTGAGGCTTCTGGTTCACACTGATTCTCCCTCCACCAGGTGTGGAGTAAACGAGAAGAACAGGGATGTGCAGACCAAGCCAGTTGAGCTTTTATGATGATGAGCTGTTAACTTGATGGAGGGATTTGATTGGTTCCCATTGCCTCTGATTGCCCTTGATGGTCACCAAAGTCAAAAGCCGGGACACAGTTACTTATGGGTGTGGCACACAGACAAACAACTTTTTTGCAATGAATAGCTTTACTGAAGACCTTCCTCTTTTAAGTACATAAGGTTAGAAGTGAACAAACTTCTTAGACTTCTCAAAAAATGTCAGCAACAAAACTGGATTTGTTGGGCATTGTCGCACTGTGGATTCTCAAGTCTGGGGCAAATGTTAGTGATTTCACCATGAATGCATCACTGGGAGTGTAGTTTTCTTGGGAAAGTCACTTCAAGTAGGCTCGACTTTCGCTGACACAGACGAGGAGCCTGTTTCTGAAGGACACTTCCGTGCCATGTTGGAACTCAAATTAGGTGACCTATCCAATCTCAAAGTGCACCTTGGTGTGCAGCTGTTCCAGGGTCACAAACCTCAGACCCCTCATTCTGGACTTCAGATGATTGAACAGGAAGAAGTTGGAAGGAGCAAGGTCCGAGCTGTAATGTTCTGTCCCTTACTCTGTGCTGTTAAATATTATTATCCATGCGGTTCATCTTCTCGCACGTGCTGAATCAGTTACCATCCACCAATGTCACATGGTCTGTGACAGATTCCGAGTATGGTGTGTGGGTGCATAACCCAGACAATAGATGTTAGGCAACTAGAGGAGATCCTACTCTGTGTCATGAGTACTCTCTCAGACATCCAGCAGCTTCCTTACATGGGGGCATTCATACTCTTCTTGCAGCTTTGTGCCACTGATCTCTTACAATGGGATATATATTTGCATGTACATGCACTTACAAGTACATTCCAGTTATCACCTTACCTTGCCCTTACTTGTGGGCTTATGTCCTCACAGTAAGGAGAATGAGAGAGGAGGATCTTGGTGCCTGTTCCATTCAAGAATATCATCACTGGATCACTCCAGTGCACAAATGGGCCATCATGGTGCAGCCAGTAGGAGTTCCTGTGCCAGAGGTTGGGTCTTTTGCAGTGGATGGCCTCTCTCAGTCAGCGCATGAACCTAGCATAAAATTCACTATTCAGACTCATTTCTGCCAGCACAAACTCTGTCAGAACCATGCCCATAGTGTCCCAGAAGATGATCAACATGATTTTCTTGGTCCACTTGCTTCCTCTTGCCTTGCTGGGGCGTTTCTGATTGTCCTCCAACCATGTTGCTGTCGTCTGCTGCGCTGCTGGGTCATAAACAGGGAAGAAAGACTCATCCCCTGTCATGATGTGGGACCAAAGGGTAGGGCTCCTTCTCATCATGCCAAGGATCCTAATGGGGACATACACATGCCTCTGCTTTTGTTGGTCAGTGAGGTGGTGTGCAACCCATTTCGATGGGCGTTTCTTCAACTTCAAGTGAGAGCCCAGAGCATGATGGATTGTGGTTAGAGACACTGGAACTCGTGGGTCAACTCCCTGATCCTCTTGGTTTTGTTCTGGTTGACACTGGCTTTGATCCTGAGCTGCAGTTCCAGTGTGAGCTCAGGAGGGTGTCCTGAAGGCTTTGGGGTTACCAAGTCATCATGTCCTGCTCACAGTTTGACAACCCAGCGTCTCGCACATTAGAATACATACCTCATAAATATTCATGTGCAGTTGACTGCCACGCTGCAGGGACACCCATGCATGCCAGGGATGTGTGTCCCTGCCAGCTGTGGGAGTTAATTGTGGCCACAATCAAATTCATTCCAATTGTAACCAAATTCCAAAAAAACATCATTCCACATGTCTACTCTCTGTACAGCAGCATGGACATCACAAAAGGTACCTTCATTAAAATACTACCTCACCAACATTTCTTTTCAGGTGATCATACTTACATTGAAGTTCAAGCACTTGATTACAGAGTGATTGAAACAGATTTTCTCACAAATGAAACTTCTGTTTTTTCTTCTGCTGAATTCAAACAATCACGATATACTGGGACACACCATGGACATGAGCCTGATGTGTCATCATATTTTTTGAGAAAAAATCCAATAAAGAAAATGAAGAAATTTAAGTTAGATATCTCAGTAGAGAGACTCATTATGAATTTTGCTTACAGTAAGAACTACATGGGTCCTTGGAATCAGTGGCATTACAAATATCAAACATTTTTTTTACTTCACATACACCAGCTCTACTATGACACAAATGACTGGGTTGAGTGTTTGATCAAGGTGACAGAACTCAAGGTAAAAGGGAATATAATCCTTGACACAATGTATCCAAAACAATCTGTGAGAATTGGAATTTTGACAAAAAACACAGGGTTTACATGGTTTTATGGTGTCACCAACCCTGTGACAGATGGGCTGCTGCTCTATCACAAACCAAGTGACAAGACACACAGTACTGATATTTTAGTGGACATAGAGAAAGCAAAGTGCAGTACTTGTGATGATAAACCCATCACTCCTAATTTTGCACAGAGTTGCATCATCTGGAAATCACAGTTACATTTTTCACATCAAACTGCAGCACAAATGATATCTTTACCAGGACATCATTTTCACCACATCAGGCTCACAAAAACAAAACAAACAAATTTCTCTTCACATGATTCTATATTTGCTTACTGGCCAAGAGAGCTTTGTCCATTCCACAGAGATGATTCAAGTGCATGTTCCTCAACATGTAAAAAACACTTGTTTGTTGAATATCACCCCATGTTTAATAACACACACAATGAGACACTATACCATTATGTACACCTGCTGCAACATTTTTGTGATCCATTGATGAGAGGCTACTACTTACCACAGGATCAGTGGCTTGATTGGTACAGTCTAAATTTTAGCAGGGACTTGAGTGGAACTTGGAATGAGGCTTCTGAATTGTGCAAATCTGAAGGTGGAACTTTGCCAATAATTAGGACCAAACATGAACATGATCAGATCATTACTTTGTGCAAATGCAGCCTCACAATCATGGAAGTCATGTTTATTGGTCTTTCCAACAGTCCAGCCAACAAGGTTTTATATTTCCTGTGAACACCATCATCTCCTTCAGCAGACAAAAATATGTGCTTCTTTTCTCTCAGTTTGTTAATGATTTGATTACTTTGCAGCAACAATTTTTGTGGGAAGATGGTCACTTTGCCTCATTCCAAGCTTGGATGAATGCCAACTATGGAAATACAGCTGTGACAGAATACAAAAAGAGAGTGTGCTTGAGTTAAAATATAGATCTTTTGAATATTCTGACAGACAATCACACTCGCATTGAAATGATAAAAGTTGCTTCTCTGAGGAGAAGATACCCAGAGACAGATGAACAAGTTTGTGTGGCGCTGATGCTCACCAATTTGGCTCAGCCTGAATGGGTCACTGTTGGGTGTGATCAACCTTTGACTGTGCATGCTGTGTGTGTTGTACCTTTTATAATGAATACATCCTCACAGAGAAACAGTCATAATGACACAAGTCAATTGTACAATCAAGGATTGGTATCTTGTCACTCTTTATGCATAAAGAAAGACAACACATGCTTCTTATTTCTGTGGTTGACACACAAAACCCAGCATGTTCTGAAAAAATCTTTTGTTAGGACAGATGCTCTTTTAAATCAGTTAAACATCAGCAACCTGAACTATTTTGATTTTTTGTTTGATGCTATTCATGTCAGATTTCCAGCTATTTTCTCCTCTAATCTGAAAAGTTACACACTGATTGAAACATTGGTACCTTCAAACACATTTATGAAAACTCCATCAACTTACCAATTTGTTTCATACACTTTAAATGTCAGTTCATTTTATGGGTTCTACATAACAGCTCAAACAAGACCAATTCAACAAGGAGGAGGCAATATTTTCAAATGTCAAAGATCTTTCATTTCACAACTTGGTGAGTGTGATGAAATTGCTGACTGCCCAGACACACACAGGCCTGATGAAGCTGGATGTGTGTGTAATACAAATGAAAAAAACATGCAGCAGAGAGAAAGACACACTTGTTCTGATACCTACTTGCAAGTGGCAAGTGGTTCCTGCACAAAATATATCTTTACCTTGGCATCAAAAAAGCATACTGGCCAATCAATTGATACAAGTAGGACATCCACAGCTTTTTTGAGCTTGCATGCGATACAAAACAAAGACACTGTTCTGCTGATCTGTCAGGAAAGTGGAAAATTCCCTTGCACAATTGGAGAAGATCTTTGCTTTGATCTGGCAGATTTATGCAATTTTAGACTTGTTGCAAATGCCATTCTACCATGTAAAACTGGTGAGCATTTGCAAAATTGTCAACATTTTCAATGCAATGCAAAATTTAAATGCCCAGATTCCTTTTGCATCCAATGGGCATATGTTTGTAATGGCAGATGGGATTGCCCACATGGGTCAGATGAAGATGTAAGGTGCACATATCAAAGGCAATGTGCAGGAATGTTTAAATGTAAATTGGCATTGATTTGTATTCACATGCATGATATTTGTGATGCCAAAAATGATTGTCCTCTGCAGGATGATGAGCAACTTTGCTTGTTACACACACATAACTGTCCATTGGCATGCAAATGCTTGGCATTTGCCATTCATTGCAGAAACATCACCACTGTTAATTGGCATGTGACAGATAAGCTTCTTTGGCATGCTATTTTTATTATGAATTCTGCCAGCTTGGTTGCCAAAACCATTTTTGCAAGTCTGCAACACATCTCAATACTGGTCACAAGAAACAATAGTTTGACATCTCTGTGTGATTTGCATTTGCCTCTGAAGTATGTTGTTCTGATTGATGGGACACACAACAAGATACAGTTGCTGTCAAAGAACTGCTTTCAAAATTTGAGGCACTTGAAAAGTGTAAAAGTTAAAAGAAACAACCTTTCAGAACTTCAGGCCAATTCGTTCAACAACATAACTAATTTGTTAATGGTTGACCTTTCCCATAACAAACTGACAATGTTTCTATCTGATGTGATCTTCAGTTCATGTTCTGTTCAGTTCATCTTCCTGCACAATAACAGCCACCTGGACACAGCAGATGAAATGTTGCAGCTCTCTGAACTGAAACTGTTCTCCATGACATGGTCAATCCTCTGTTGTGCTGTCCCCAAAAACACAACTTGTCAAGTGCAGGAAGTGTGTAATTTGCCTTGCACTCAAACTCCTTCCTGAAACTGCCATCAAAGTTCTGTTCTGCTGTGTTTTTCTGGTTCTGTGCTTCCTTTGCACCACAACTGCTTTCATTCAAAGAAATAAATATCAAAATCAAATGAAGAGAACAACAGGATCCAATGTAAGGCAAATCCAGAAAGCAAACAATACTGTCATGAACTTTTTCTTCTTTCATGACTTTGTTTTTTCATTTTCCTTTGGAATGTTATTTGTTACTGACCAGATATTTGGACAAGACTTCCCTTTGTATCAAAACAGGTGGAAATCAAACTTCTTCTGTTACTTGATATTTCTTTTGAACCTGCATTACCATCTTGTTTCACTACCTATTTTGGTACTGTATTGCCTCTCAAGGCTTATGGTTGTGATGTGTCCAATAACAACACGATTCAAAGACCCACATTTTGTTGGGAAAGTATTTGCTGCTTCAGCTATCATTGCCTTTGCTTTATCTTTGATTCTTACATCAATAGCAGCTGGTTTTTATTCACAGGTCTCAACAACCTTGTGCTCTTTCACTGTTGAGCTGTGCAATTCCACTGTGCTGATAGAGTCATTCAGGTGGATCCTGCTCACAGAGCAAATAATCAGCCTAAAAATTGTTTTTATCATCAACATGAAACTCATTATAGAGCTCAAAGAAGCACAGAAAAGGGTTCAATCTTTCAAGTTCCAAAAGTCTTCAACCACATTGCCAATTGGGCAATTTCTAACAGATTTTGGAACAAAGCTAATTTGCTGGATTCCAGCATCTGTCACTTACATATTGTGCAGTTCAAACAAAGCCTGCCCTGCAAGTATTTCTGAATGGATCACTGCCACAATCCATCCCCTCAACAGCATTGTACTTCCTGTTGTCTTCATTATCAGAACAAAAACAGACAAATTTTAGACATCATTTTGAGCAAGAAGCAGTCTGTTTCATTTGTTATTCTTTCAAGAAAAAACAGGGTGCTGAGCAAGGTGATAGATAGCTGTAAATGAGACATTTCAGTGAAGCAAGTCATGTGTATCTCTTTGAAAAGTGTGTGTTGAACCTGAAAACAACATACTGCTTCATCACAGATCTTCTGACACCAGACATTGTGAACTCCAAACAGTTTCATAAAGTCTTAAATTTATATGCCTCACTTTTCATTTAAAATGCAACAAATATTCAACAAATATTAGTACTTTCCGAGAGGACTGGCTTGTGCAACCATGTCTCTATTTTTCAGCCCTTCCCAATTTGAACTTTTTGACCTGAAGAACCCAAAAATTTGAACTTTTCTTTTTTTCCTGAAGTATTATGCTCAACTTAAACTCAACCACAAAAGCCTGAAAGATCCTTACTTGACTCTCATCTTCACCATCAAACTGCTGTACACAAACTGTTGGCAGATGCTGTCTGCGTGTGATTTGTTTCAGTCCCCCTGTTTTGGTCACTTGAGGGACTTTCAACAGTGCAACTTCTTCAAATCACCCAAAAAACATGCCAAAATGCATGACCCACATCAAAGCACATCAACGAAAATGAGTCAATGCGTGGACAGTTTAGCCAGAAAAGATCAAACTGGGTGCCAGGGATCCTGAGAACTCATCAGAATTGAATGCCTCACTGTCCCTTCATCCTTCTTTGGTCAGAGGGTTCAACCCGTCAGTGCTGACCTCCATTCATGAATCACAGGAGTTGTACCTTATTTGGTACATGTTGACATCCTTTTTAGATGATTTGAGGATGTTACCCTGTTGAAGGGGTCTTAATGAAAATTGAGTGACTGAAACAGGGCCACCGAAACATCACCTGCGGCAGCCAGGGTGAAAACCAAGAAAAAATAGCTCCATGGAGCTCATGGTGATTTGAGGAAATTCTGATTTCAGTTTTTCTGATTTTGGTTGCTTTGATTTTGGTCACTTTTTTCTGTCAAAAATTCTTACTGAAACTGAAACTACTGTGCACATACTTTTGGAACACCCTGCCTATAGGTGATTTGATTTCGATTGCTTCAATTTCGGTCACTTTTTCCAAAAGCTTCCAAATCTCGCAACCTCCTCAAATCACCTAAAATCCAGTTCCATCTCAAAGATATATGGATTTAAGTTCCACCTTGCAGGCTTTTTTTGTTCAATTTGGATTGAGCGTAATGTATGAGGAAGGGAAATGTTAGTTTGAATTTTTAGGTTCATTGGGTCAAAAAGTTGAAATATGGAGGATCTCAAGATTTGGAACTTGTTCATACGTTTTGGTCTGTATCTAACAAAGTACAAATATTTTGTGAAAGAAGTACAAGAATGAAATGCAGTACTTTTGAACATTTCACGGCTCAGAATAACACTGAGGAATGCAGGGATGAAACTGAGCAAAAAGGTATGAAACTCACTGCCCTCAGTATTATTCTTGTAAATTTCTGTTCCTTTGGGTGTGATTTAGGTTTTGGAGAAGAACACTCCCAATAACAGCTCAAATAGTTTTTCCAACTGCTCAATGTCAGGATGGCAAATCACTGAGATGTCCATTTTTGGAGGTTGTATTTAACCACACAGGCATTGAACAAATGTGGTATTTGGGGGATGCTTGGCAAGTGAAACATGGAATTTGGCTCTTGCTACAGCTACCAAACAGAAAGGTCCTCACCATCAGTGCTGAAAGCCTGGCCACCAAATGTGTTTCTTTCCTTGTCAGGAAAAGCCTTGTGCATGTGCCTCTTGTTGTATTGTCCTGCATTGTTTCTTTGAAAAGCATTGATGGTTTTTCTCTTGAATGCACCACCATCTGATTCAGGTGGATCTTGCTTAAAAACAAGTCAATAAATCATGCCATTGTTTCCCAAAACACTGGGCAATAAATTTGGCTCATCTACATTTCAGGACATGTGTTTTGGTTTGTGACTGTTTTGTTCTGTGTTATTTTTTCCTTGAAAGGATTCAATGTCTCCTGAATACACCGGTGGACTTTGATTCAAACCCAACCAATACACTCTAAAATCATTGCATGACAGAGCAAGAAATTTTCTATTCAGGTTTGAACGGCTTCGACGAATGGGAAAGCCGAGCTCAGGCATCCCTGCTCTCTGTTCAAATTGTTTGGACACGCCAGTTCCCTCTGGAATGAACAAAACCTCAATTCACCCGTTTTTCTCCATTTTTCTCACATGAAGAAAAGTGGAACCAGAATGCTGAAAACTTCGAACTGTCGGACAAAGTATGTACCAGTTGAGTTGGGGTACACCTGCAGGTAGGACTTGTCTTTTGTGTTTGAGTGATGAAGCGTGTATTGCCTGTTTTGTGCCTGTTTTGGCCAAGCCGAACACACTTGGTAAAGCTGATCAAGTTCATATCACCGTGAGCCTAGGGATAAGAGGTGGAATAGGCACCCTTCTTATTGTCTTGTTTGAATTTACTGAAACTCACTCTCTGCACCAAGGTTAACTTCAATTTTCAACATTGTCAAAAGACACTCAGTGTCCACACAACGTCAGTGTGGCTCAGAGGTTAGGGTGCCCGATCAGGATGTGGGAGATCCCTGGTTGGGTCCCAGGCACTGACCTGATCAGCGGCTGCACCACCCTGCATGTTGAGGCTGATCAGCTCCAATTTTGCTACAATTCTACAATGTTGTACACTATCTGTGGCATTGACAATTTTGAAAGAGCTCACTCTCGTGTGTTTGCTATTGCATGCCACTGTCAAATTTGTTACCCACAGAAACATCAGTTCGCATTTGTGCCATGTTATGTCACATGCGGTATGTCAGTCAGCCAAGTTCTGAACATAGTGACTACAAGGTATTATCACCAGTTGAATCTGGAGTTATTTTTCAGAGCCAGTTGGTTGCAACAAATTGTATTCATACACTTGTGTCTGTGGCAAGGTTCTGCCACAGAACCTTACATGTTCAGGTGGTTCTGTCTTTTTCCCTGAAATGAGGAGATTGCTCCACCAGGGCCCAGGGTGAAATTTTTGTCATTTCTGATGTACATTCATTTGTACACTGCTCATACTCACATGGCTTGGTGTTTGTCTTGGAACAAAGCAGTACCAAATACCAAGTACAGAGTCACCATTTATAGACACCTGATTTTTGCATATCTTTGGGATGTCTCTCCTTGTCCTCTATCATCCCCATCCCTGTCTTCTTCTCCCAATCTCTCTTTCACTCATGTCCTCTGACTGAGTGACATTCAAAAACACCTGTTTCAAAATCCAATGCTTTGAACATTGCACCAAAGTTTCACTTGTAAGTTTGTTTTTGAACAGGTACCTTTTCTCCCACATTTGATGCAGCCATGAATGGCACCAGGCCGAAGATCATTTTTTTTTTGGGGGGGGGAAGTTGCCCCCGGATGAGTGATTCCCCTGTTATTGGGCAGCTTCAGCACGAATCTGCAATCGGTACGGTCTACCTGGCTGACACAATTTGAGTGACAGCTCAGAGGAGGTCTCTTTTCAAACAAGTGCTTTTTGACTATATTCTCCCAACAACAATGCCATGTGGTCACTTGACTCAAAACAAACACGGCCATGTGCTTTGTGTTTGCTGCTTTCTGATTGGCTGTTCCTCCAGAGAACACATGTGCAGCCAAAATAGATGGTCACATGTGCATGCATGCCCCTCCTTTCACTGGCATGTGTGTGCCATGTGATTTGAGGTATTGCAAAGACTGTGTTGATAGAAAGATGCTTGGTCGGTTCTTGCCTCGAACACATGCTGCTATGTTCTCAGGGATCACCTTGGGAGATCAACTTGTACTTCACTTGTAAGTTGCATTATCAAAATCGTATTGTAGACAGAACAAGACCGTAAAAGCATCAGTAGTGTATGCATGCATATGTATTAGCCGCTCACATTGAGAAGCTGATTGTTGAAAGTAGAAGAGCCCAGATGTAAGGAAGCAGCTGCAGGTCCGAGTGAGTACTCATGGCACTCGTATGATCTCCTCTGGTTGAACTAACAGCTCGGCACAAAAACATCTTGTGCTGGTTATTGGACTGCTGCACCGCACTCAAACACTGTCACAGACATGTGTGACAACCAGACTGATAGTTCGAAGCGATAGCAGAAGTCGGTACAGACTTGTACACGTAATTTCATATCCGGATTCATACAACAAAGGACAGAACAGTATCTACTGATCTTCCGTGCAGTTTGGGGAGGAATTGAACAGCCAGCGGACCGATGTCATTCATTTCTTGCTTGCTGAACCTCGCCATTGCATCAACCTCATCTCACTCATTTTAGAATAATTGCTCAGATCCTTGCTTGGTTTCCTTCCCAGATCAGTGCCCAATTGATTCCCCTGTGTCGGATAGACGCACCCGGGTGTCTCTCTTTTCAGGTGATTTGACGGATTGTTCAAGCCGAACAGTGTCATACTGGACAAATCACCTCAAGGCATGGTGGACAGAAATCATGTGGACAAGGGGTTTAGAATGAAATGAAAGTTACAGCTTCCAAATTTTTGGGTCCATTTGTGCTGTTGTTGGTCCAAGTCAAGTGTGGCTAGAAAGGGCAAAAAGGTCAACTTTGGGTCAGGTTTTTAGCTGATTTTGTTTCAGAAAATATGAAATTGCATTGCTCAGAAAGTACAGATATCGACAAAGGATTTATATTGGGCAAATGTAGAGGACTATATAGTTTGTGCATCTTTTGAATACAACTTGTGATTTTCAAAAATTTTTTCATGATTTTTATGTAGTCTAAAGTCTATACTTTGTATCGGAAAGATAGATTTTTTTTCCACATGAGTAACTTTCTCAAAACACAAAAGTTTGCAACATTTCTTGTATTACAAGAAAGCTAACAAACTCCCAAAACTGCTTGAAGTATTTTCTTTGAAAAAGAATTTTATAATTTTGAGAAATTGAGCAAAAAGGAGTCCCAATGGGATTTTGTATTGTAATTTTTGACAGCTATTAAGAGCCCATAAAGAGCAAGATTCTATCTTTCCGATACAAAGTATAGGTATGATGCCAGAAAAGTCATCTTCAGGCATAACCTGGGTAAATCCTGTTAACAGCTGTTTTGAAATGAAAATCAAGTACAATGTTGGGCTTTTTGGTTCCATTTTATCTGTTCCAAGTTAAAGATGGTGTATAAAAAGTGAAAGATCCACATCAAGTATGCCCAGTTTTTCAAGTGCAAAAAGGTCAATTTGGAGCACATTGTTTTCATTGGTTTCATTTCAGAAAATGTGAACTTGCTCAGAAAGTACAAGTATTTTGTAAAAAATGTAAATTGGGCAAATGTGGAGGATTGGTTGATGCAACTTTTGGGTGCATTTGATTTGCAGTTTTCCAAAATGTTGACACAGTGTTTAGGTCACCAAAAGTGATGATTCAACTTTCGTACTTTTCAATAAGTACACACATTGAACTTTTTGCACTCATAGGAATTTTTTTCAAAAGGAAAGTCACATTGATATGTGAGAGATATGTGGACAAATATTGAGTAAGTTTTTAGTAAATGTTTTTGGTCACAGTTTTCACTTGTGTGTGACCTTTTTGCACCAATTCTGAATAATTTGTTGGTGACAAATTTGAAGCAATGTGAAAGAAGAAAATTTGCAATGTGCTGGGCTATGTGTTTGTGTGTGTATATTCCTGGTGGCCCAAGTTTTGCTCATATTCAGTGAAATCACCACGAGCTCCCTGGAGCTATTTTTATTATAATTCATGGGAGCATTGCTTGCAACTGCCTGTGGCAGTGCTGAAAGCAATTACCATCATACAAAGACTGGTGCTTGTTTCATGCCATTGTTGCAGCATTATTGCACCAAAAATTCCTTGCAAACTTGATCCAAAGCTCGAGTCTTTACCAGCTTGGGAGAAATTTGCCAATATAATCTTTCCTCGATTGAATTTACACGGAACTACTTGAGAAGGAAACCAATTTTGGTTTCATGAACTTATTCTGCTGTTTATTTGTTGCTTGCAGAATGAATCATAAGGCAAAACATTGTTATTCTACAGTCTCTATCTTCATCACAGGAATGATAGCAAACACTCGCCCACAAAATATGCCCATAAGGCCTCTCAAGGCTCAAGGCTGCCATGAAGCCTGGAAACAGCAAGTAGCAAATGTTTTGTACACAACAGAATTCAAAGATTTTATCAACAGACAAAGCAATAAACTTGATGTGTTGAAAAGTTTTACAAGCATTAAGGCAAGAAAAGATTATATTGACTCACAATGGCACATAAGTCATCAATTGAGGAAATTGAAACATTTAATTGACATGAACATCAATCGTTCAAAGTCATTCACTGACAAATTAGTATTTCCTGAAACAAATCAATCTGGCAAGCTCCTATCTGAGGAAAACTTGAGGTTCCTCCACAATAATTTTCCAAGTTCATTTGCCACAATGAGAAAGAGATGGATGCTCTTTGTTGACTGTTTCTTGAGCAAACTAATTGAAGTTTTTCCTTCTGGAGTCTCAAATTGGTTGGGAGATTTGCAAACATTTGCCAGACAAGCAAAGCACACAACTTGGGTTTTCAAGCAAATGTCTGGTACAACATATAGACTTTACAGGCAAAGGAGAGACTGTTTCTCAGAAAACACAATCATTGTTCCAATTGGCAACATCTTGAAAAAGGAAAACTATCCAGAAAACTATGGAGCAAGTACAATATCCTGCTTTTATTCGTACAACTGTGATCCTTGTGCAATATATGGAAAAGACAACACTCTTCTCAATTCAGTGTATGTTGCCAATCAACAAGTATTCATTTTCTCTCTTGATAAAAACTTGAAGTTGGTTCTTCAAATTCAGAGGGTGTACTTGGAACTGGTTGATTTGCACATGTGCAACATTGGTAGCCTTCATATAAATAGTAGATTGTTCAGCAAAGTGGTGTTTTCTCTGAAGTACTGTGGGATCCACTCAAACATTCCAGTGTATCCACCTCACAAAGATGTGACAGTCACAGTATCACTTTGGCTGTGGGTCTCTCACACCATAAGTTTTTCTTTCACTGTTGTCAGTTCTTTGATAAATGTGTCCTCCCCCTTAATCAGGAATGTTTCTCATTCCCTGGTGTGGAGTTTGTACCTCCCCACTGCACAAAAGTACTTTGAACTTTTTGATTTGCAAACAGAAAAGTACCAGGTGATTTATCTTGTGTACAATGGACTGAAGCCTACCTGTGTCACTTTCTCCAATGGACCAGGTCCACTTTCTCCACAAAAACCCCTTGTTGGGAGTGGCAATTTCCAAGCAACTTCATTTCATTGTCAGATTCTATTTTGCTCACCAAATGCATCAAGAGATTGGTCATCCGTGGCTCTGAAGTACATTTCTGTCGCAAACACCAATGTAAGGAGTATTTTCACACAAAAGAACTCAACTTTCAAAATACATTACAATGGTGTATCTTGCTTTGATGAGGCCTTTGTTCTTTGTGGAGGCAGCAATGCACTTGTGTTGGAAATTCATGGAGAATCAAATGTCAATATAAGTATCATCTTGCTTAAAAATGAATTTGCTCAAAGTAGCCTGTGTGAACATAGTGGTCTAGAAATATACCAAATCTCAGACAAATCAAAAAATGTGTCATTGGTTACAGTTTGCTCTCATGATGGAATGCTGAGAAACAAAAACATCTATCTTGTAGGACCAAAGAATATTTTGATTCTCTATTCACACACTGAATATGGACTGTTCAGGACAGAGCTGATGTTGTCAACCACAAACTGTTCATTGTGGTTACCAAGCTCAGTTGAGGACAGGCATCTAAAGATAATGAATACAAGTGATGGCAATTCTCATGGTTTGAAACATTTTGACAATTGCACAGTTGTTGTTGCCAGTAGATATACTTTTTCTAGCAAACTTTCACCGACCCCAGAAGAATTTCTGCAGCTCATGAAGCAACCAGTGTACTTTTACTTCAAGAGAACTGTTGACATCATTCCAAGATTGAATGTGCCTACAGCTGTGAATATTTCTGTGAAGGGATCTCTGACAGGTGTGTGCACCTATGTTTATACTTTTCATTGAAATTCAAACACTGTCACTGACACGTGGTCTGTGTTCTGGTTTTGCAAACAACTTGCACATATGTTGGGTTCAAAATTCTCAGAGCTGGCCTGTTGCCAAATATGTCAAAAACTTCCTTGGTTCCACACTGAATTGTAGTCCACTCTCAGAAAATAAGCATTAAATTTTAAATATGACTCTCTTGACAGCGTACAGACAGACTTTATGACACTACTTTTGGTGAAATATATCAGCTTTCACAGAATAATGCAGATGATGCTTTGTCATGTGGCTGAGATTCACCAGCCAACAAAGACTGCTTCACAAAAAAGTCACAAAACAATGTGCAGCAGCATGGCCAAGGTACTATGTGTCTGTTTTTGACAGTGTCCAATTTGAAAAGTTTCTCTTCAGGTCATAAAACTTGGCTTGTAATTCAAGGAGTCAAGTTCAAAGTGATTGAAACAGATCTTCTGGCAAACAAATCTACCACCTTATGCTTTGATGAATTCAAACCCACCAGATACTCTACAATGAAATATGATCACAAGCCTGAAGTTGAGCCATATGTCTTGAACAAAAATCAGACAGAACAAATAAAAACATTTTATTTGGAGGTTTCAGCAGAAAGACTCATTTTTTATTTTGCTTACAATCGTAAGTATGAGATGCATCTTGATAATTGGTGGCTATGGCTATCCCGGTATACAACACTATTAAAAATACAATTTTCGCAGCTGTATTTTGACAAACATGAGTGGCTGGAGCTTGTGGTTGTGGTAACTGAACTCAGCATCAAAGGTAATAAAATTCTTGATGCAATGTATCCAAAACAATCTCTGAGAAGCACAGCTTTTCTGAATGGTACAGGATTTGCATGGTTTTATGGTGTTATAAGTCCTGTTGCAGATGGGTTCATACTCTACCACAAACCATCTAAAAGAAGACAGCATCTTGATATTTTGGTGGAAATAGAAAAGGCCAAGTGCAATGATTGTGGTACGGTTTTCCATGCCCTCAATTTTGCACAGGTTTGCCTTGCCTGGAAGTCAGAACTGCACTTCTCAACTCAAACTGCAGCCCACAGTTTATCATTACCAGGAAACCATTTTCACTATATCAGGCTGGTACACACAAAACAAACAAAGTTGTCTTTGTATGATTCTTTGTTTCTTTATTGGCCAAGGGAACTTTGCCCATTCAACACAGATCCTCAAAGGAGGTGTTCACATACCTGCAAGAAACACCTATACATTGAATATCATCCAAGGTTCAACCACACATACAATCAGACAGGACAATTTTATGTTCACCTTCTTCAGCATATTTGTGATCCTGTGTTGAAAGATCATGACTCATACCTGCCATTTGTTAATCACTGGTTTGATATGAATATCAGCAGAGACTCAAATGGAACTTGGAATGAGGCTTCTGAATTATGTAAATCTGAAGGTGGAACTTTGCCAATAATTAGGACCAAACATGAACATGATCAGATCATTACTTTCTGTAAATGCAGCCTCACAATCATGGAAATAATGTTTATTGGCCTTTTCAACAATCCAGCCAACAAGGTTAGAACTGGGTGTTTCTGTTTTTGATCACATTTATGTCCTCTGGAATGCAACAGCATTGGTGTCATGGCTTGGACTGCCAATGGGTTTGTTACACTTTGCAGCATCAGTTTATTTGGCAAGATGGCCACTTTGCTTCATTTCAACTTTGGATGAACTTCAACTTCAGAAGAGCTGTTCCTGCAAAATACAAAAAAACTTTCTGCTTCACAGACAAAAACCATTTCACAAATATTTTGGCAGTAAAAGATTCCAACATAAACATTTTAAAAGCCACATCACTGAGAATAGTGTACCCTGAGACAGATAAACAAGTTTGTGTGGCTCTGATGCTCACCAATTTGGCTCAGCCTGAATGGGTCACTGTTGGGTGTGATCAACCTTTGAGTGCACATGCTGTGTGTGTTGTGCCTTTTGCTGTGAATGAATCATTGCAGGGGAATAATCACAATGATGCAAGTGAATTGTACAATCAAGGGTTGATAGTACGTCACTCTTCATGCATACTCTCCAATGACACTTGTTTCATCTTTCTGTGGCTGACACACAAATACAAGCAAGCTCTCAACAAATCTTTTGTCAGAACCGATGCTCTTTTCAGGAAATTAAATATTAATGATCTGAATTATTTCAAGTTTTTGTTTGATACTGTTTCTGTCAGATTTCCAGCTATTTTCTCCTCAGATCTCAACACTTACCATACTGTCTATCAACTAAGACAATCAAACACATTCATGGAAAAACCTTCAATTTATCAATTCACCTCGCATGCAGTAACTAACAGCTTGTTTAAAGGTTTCTACATAACAGCAGGGAAAACAGAATCTAAACACAGAGGGACAAATATCTTCAGATGCTACAGATCCTTTATTTCACAACTTGGTATCTGTGACAAAATTGCTGACTGCCCAGACACACACAGATCTGATGAAGCTGGATGTGTTTGGAACACAACTGATATTCAAAACAGAAAACATCAAACCTGTTCAAGTCTCTTTGTGCAAGCAGCAAGTGGTTTGTGTATGAAATACTCATTTGCATTCACATCAAAAAAAGTACACACAAAAGAGAAAACACCAAGACAGCATGCTGTTCTTTCAAAGGTTCCAAGGAGGGAATCAACAAAAGTACTGTCAAGTTCCGTGGCCAGCAGAGGCACCAACACTTCTCTACTGATCTGTCAGGAGATGGGACAATTTCCCTGCACAATTGCAGAAGATATTTGCTTTGATCTCACAGATTTATGCAGTTTTAGACTCATTGAAATTGAAATTGTCCCCTGCAAAACTGGTGAACACTTACAAAACTGCCACAATTTTCAGTGCAATGCAAAATTTAAGTGTCCTGATTCTTATTGCATTCCCTGGGCGTATGTCTGCAATGGCAAGTGGGACTGCCCACATGGACAAGATGAGAGGGAAAAGTGTAGTGCTGAAAGGCTGTGTATGAATATGTTCAAATGTAAACTTGCCTCAATTTGTGTTCATGTACATGATCTTTGTGATGCAAAGGATGATTGTCCTCTGCATGATGATGAGCAGCTGTGCTCTTTGCATGCATACAACTGTCCTTCAGTGTGCACATGCTTATTATTTGCCATCAGTTGCAACAACATCACTGCTGTTAATTGGCACATGTCACACAAATTTCCCTGGCATGCTATTTTTGTTGAGAATTGTACCAGCTTCATTGCCAAGAATATTTTGACAAGTCTGAAACATGTCTCAATATTGGTCATTACAAACAATGATTTAACATCTCTGTGTGATTTATATTTGCCTCTGAAACATGTTGTTCTCATTGATGTTGCACACAACAAGCTGCATATGCTGTCAAAGAACTGCTTTCAAAATTTGGCATTCTTAAAGAGTATTCAAGTCAAGAGCAACAATATTTCAGAACTTTAGACAAACACATTCACCAACTTAACCAATTTATTTATCATTGACCTTTCTCATAACAAATTGACCAAGTTTCCTTCAAAAGTGATTTCTCATTTGTGCCCTGTTCAATTTGTCTTTTTCCACAACAACAGCAACCTTGACACAGCAGATGAAATGTTACAGCTCTCAGAACTGAAGCTGCTGTCCACAACATCGTCAATCCTCTGTTGTGCTCTTCCCACAAATGCAACTTGCAAAGTGCAGGATCTGTGTAAGTTGCCTTGTACTCAACTTCTTCCTGAAACTGCCATCAAAGTTTTATTCTGCTGTGATTTTCTTGCTCTGTATTTTCTTTCCACCACAATTTCTTTCATTCAAAGAAGGAAATATAAAGCTCAAATGAAAAAAGCAACAGGATCCAATGTAAGGCAAATCCAGAAAGCAAACAATATTGTCATGAACTTTTTCTTCTTTCACAACTTTGTTTTTGTATTTTCCTTTGGAATGTTGTTTGTTGCTGATCAGATATTTGGACAAGACTTCCCTTTGTATCAAAACAGGTGGAAATCAAACTTCTTCTGTTTCTTGATATTTCTTTTGAACCTGCACTACCATCTTGTTTCACCAGCTATTTTGGTACCTTATTGCCTCTCAAGGCTTATGGTTGTGATGTGTCCAATGACAACAAAATTCAAAGACCCAAATTTTGTTGGGAAAATATTTGCTGTTCAAACTGTTGAGGCCTTTCTTTTATCTTTGTTTCTAACAACAGCAGCAGCTGGATTTTATTCAAAGGTTTCAACAAATTTGTGCTCCTTCACTGTTGAGCTCTGCAATTCCACTGTGCTGATAGTGTCATTCAGGTGGATCCTGCTGACAGAGCAAATAATCAGCCTTGTAGTTGTTTTTATCAGCAACATCAAACTCTTTGCAAAGCTCAAACTGGCACAAAAGAAGGTTCAATCTTTCAAGTTCCAAAAGTATTCAGATACATTGCCAATTGGACAATTTGTAACAGTTTTTGGAGCAAACCTGATTTGCTGGATTCCAGCATCTGTCACTTACATATTATGTAGTTCAAACAAAGCCTGCCCTTCAAGTGTTTCTGAATGGATCACTGCCACAATCCATCCCCTCAACAGCATTGTACTTCCTATTGTCTTCATTATCACAACAAAAACAAGCAAATTTTAGACATCATTTAGCTCGAGAAGCAGTCTGCTTCATTTGTTGTTCTTTCAAGAAATAACAAGGTGTTGAGTACGGTGAAAGATAATTGCAACTGAGCCATTTCAGTAAAGCATGTGCTGTGTGTTTTTCTCTTTGAAAATGGTGTGTTAAATCCAACAACAATGTACTGCTTCATCACAGATCTTCTGGCACTGAAACTACCAGGCGGGTTGCAAATGTTCTGTTTGCGCTGCACTCATACCTTGTGCATTGAGTGCAATGGAGTCAGCAAGTACTTTCAACTATTAGAAGCCAGTTTGAAGGCAAGAAAAGTGAACAAAACATGTCAACCATCAAAGTAAAAAAAAGCAGAATTTGAAAAGTCAAGTTTCCTTGTTTCTGAAGCTGTCGAACATCAATAAACCCCTTCAAAATAAAGTCCTTGCTTCCAAACACATTTGCAGGATATCTGCAACCACTGATCAGATTGTCTTTGACATTAGATCCCCCCCAAAAAAACCTGTCTGAGGAAGAAATCCACCGCAGGATACATTCCCTGCAAGTCCTGGAAGACCTGGGTTTCTTTAGTCTGAAAGCAAGAACTCTAAAGGGGCAAGGTTTGGAGAATTGGCAGGGACCTATCTCTCCACTTTTTTGTTTATGTTCGAAACTGTTTGGTCCACGGCTCCAATCATGCCGAAGGAAGTCCCGCGATTTCATTAAAATCCATCAGACACTCACTGGAGCTCTTTATGTTCACACGATGTGTGTTGGCAGTGTGGAAAGGGGCAGAAGTGGATGCAGAACTTAGCATTTTCGAATCATAGTGTTGTGAATGTCAAGGACAATGCCTCACCAAGGACAGAGCTACATATTTGTATCAAGTTTTGTGTATCCTGTGGTTAAATATATATATAGAAAGTTTGAAAGGTCAAGTTTCCTTGTTTCTGAGGCTGTCCAACATCAATACACCTCTTCAATAAGTTTGACAAACACTTGAAACCAGTGCAGCTAGTCACAAACCCTTGGAGGCTCACCACATTCCTTTGTCAA
>JAAUXT010143440.1_pt1 | contig 32301 bp, 27 predicted proteins | sample 7278171 | NCBI WGS metagenome assembly JAAUXT01 (sample SAMN14350112, study PRJNA611818) | marine sediment metagenome | isolation source: surface marine sediment (1.8m) | place: French Polynesia: Moorea | collected 2018-08
AAACACCCTCCCCCCCCCCCCCCGCAGACTCCAGTCGGCAGCTGAAGAGCGGAATCCCGATCATCTCTTCGGGGTTGAGGATGAAACGTTCTGACATTCTGGTCCAAGACAATTATTTGGCCTGGACTTTCAGAGTTTGTTGCGCCGACACAATCAAACTGCAGCATTTGTTTCTGATTCTCGAACCAAAGCACAACGATTCCCAACCAGTTCTGCGAGTCTTTTGATGCAAGGAATCTCGCGCTCATCCAGCAAATCTCCAAATGTCCAAGTCCATTTCTTCCTGTGGAACTCGTTTGGACGTTGTCCACCAAAGGATCCTCGGTCCCTCATCACCACCCGTCTTTACCACTGTGGCTACATCTCTGCGGACAGGGCCGGGGCAATCTCCCCGGCTCTGTTGACCGACGTCCGCCCGGGCCGGACTCGCTAATCTCGCGCTCACCACTGATGAACACGTCCCTTTCAATTTGAGTCTCCACCGCGTCTTGTTCCGGGCAACTCTGTCGGAATCAGCCGCGTTGCTCCATTTCCTTCGACATTCCCATCAACTTCGCTTTGTGGCTGTCGGCGACTTTTTTCCCCGAGTCAATTCCGAGGCTTCAGCGTTGAGAAGAAAAGCTCCGCCAAATAGGAAGAACCAGCCCCGTGGAAGTTTTCAATGCACTGATGAAATCAAATGTTCTGCGAAAGATAATCTTGTAAAAATTCTCGACAGGCACAAAGTGAATGGGAAACAAACTTCAATTGCAGGTGGAATTTGCTCCACCCGACGAAGGTTCCAGGGAGCGGAGGGCAAACAGCACCCGACGGGTCCAACCCCGACTGTGATTCCAGATTCTGCAACTATTGCAATTTACACGTTGTTGCCATCGGAATGCGGTTACTCCACGTCACTTTTCTGTCAAATTCACTTCCCTCATATCAAATCATCAGAGAACTGACAATTAGGCAAATATGCGCGTCGCCCCCGCCGCGGAATAATCAGCCTCCTCAGCTGTGAGATTTCTTCATTACGCAGCCGCGAGACTAAAGTGCCCCGCAATAACAAACGCAATCTTGATTGCACTACATCAGTGATCAGAATCACGGCACCTGCAGCACAAAGACGCAGATCCAAATATTCTGCAGCTTCACAGCTTTTTTTTCAGCCAGGGACCCAGGCAAAGGTCCTCGGACAATTTCGTTCTCTCATAACCCCAAATTGGATCAACAGTGGGTCAAGCTGCTCACCACGGAAACACCAATCCACGGCAACAAAACAGCAAAACAAGAACCCCGGAGAATGCCAAGCAGTTGGGGAACAAGTGCAGGGTCATGTTGCTCGCTGTCCCCGGAGAGCCCGGGTCCGGCCGCCGCATTGTTCGCCGTGAAATGAGACTTGTCATCCGCAGGTGACACACGCCGGGCAGCCGGGCTCAACTCATTTCCGCTTCGTGCGTGAGCGTGACCAGAATAGCCGCGGTCCTGTTGCGCCTCCCCCGCTGCCCCCCCCTCCCAACGCCCTTCATCAACCCGCGAAGTTGCGAAGAAAAGACGAGGCTCGATGAGGAGGCCTGAGAGGCTCGAGAAGGACGAGATCAACAGGGATCTGAATGTGTCTGCACTGGTTGCACTGGGTCCACCCGAACAGACATTTCGCGCTTTACGCTTCCGGAGACTTACAACAGATTTTGATCACGAAGACGGGAACTTGAGTTTTACTGTTCAAGTTTTGTGACGATTGTTCCTTGCCCAGACTGGATGACTCAAGTTATTTAGCATTCAAGACGCGCACCAAAAGCCAAGCTTTTCCTCATCCAACCTCGGCAGCTTTTCCACATCCTCTCGACCCCTCGGTGTGCTGTTTCTGGGAAGAAATATGTCCATGCAGCTGCGTCCCGGCTCTTCCTTGTGGAAAGTTGATTTAAAGAGGCATTAACCTTGAGGCGGGAATCAGGAGCCACAGATTCACGCGATCGATACGTAATTCCTTTTCTCCCACGGCGCGACTGGTATCTGACGCGCTTGTCCCCTCTCTATTAGCCGCCTGACAGGTTTATGGTGGTTTCATCCTTTAAGGGCGTCGTAACCAGTGATGTTATGGCAACAAACGGCGTTGCGCGAGGTGAGGAGTTTCGGCGGAGAAAATTGTTTTGCGTCGAGTCTGGTGTCGTTCGGAGAATCGCCCGTCCAACCCTAAACAGATTTGTGAGCGCAACAAGGGCACTGATTTCAAGGAGTTTGAGTGTCTTTCAGAAGAACAGCCTTTGTGAACAAGAACCCTTGCCAATGATGACGCGCGTCTCGAGAATCCCGCGGTCGGAGAAGTGACTTCCTCTGCCGAAGGTATATTGGCGAAAGAAATGAGGACGTTTCTGTCGGTTCTGCAGAAATACGTGCGTCGAGGTTCCTCAAGGCAAAATACGAAACCAGGAAACACAGGCGAGTGCCCAGGATGAAAATTGTAGCGCTGTGGACCTACCTGGTCCGGCTTGAGCCCGGGAGGCACCCACGTGTACTCCTCGAGCGCGCAGCCGCTGTCGTCATCCGACGTCGAGTTGCGCTGCGCCGCGTCGTGGTGCGACGCCGACGGCGACGCCGCGTGCGCCGTGACGCCCTCTCGCGGGACGCCGCCGAGCTCCCCCGACTCCTTACTCATGTCAATGTCGTGGCATTCCCGAGGACACTTGCAGTGCCGACAAATCTTTCTGCAAACACACAGACACGTAGAGACTGAGTCCAAGTTGGATCACATTTTCTGAAACTTTTCTCTGCGCTCAAACCTCAACACGAATATGTTTTGTTCGTTACCTCCACACGTACTGGCCGCTCATCGGAGACCGACTGGAATTTCAATCAAGACTGTCAACAAATCTTTCCGCAAGGGAAGCACAACACAACTGAAACGTGCTCTCCAATGCTTTTTGTTTTCTTAAAAACACCCACGCCCTGATGTTTTTGTCGCTCGATTTCCTTGTCTGTAAACAGATACATATTTTGTGACAGGCCTGTTCAAAAGGCACCGTGTCCGTCTCACCAGCAGAACTGTGTCTTCAGAACAAAGCTCCAATCTCACTGTTTCTTCGACGAGCGCATCACGCGCGACGGTTCCGCAGCCTGAAGTTCGTTTTTGCTGTGTACGAGAAGACGCGCATCGAAATTGCGCGTTTCCCAGGTGGTCAAAGACCGGGTTATCGGGATCCAACCTGCAGCAGCCTTCGCCTCTCCTTGGGCAACAACAACCCTTTGAAGTGGCACGAAAAATAAACGCTTTCTTCGTGCTCCGCGTTTATGTATCTTGTTTTCAGTTTGAAAGGCTTTTGATTTCGCATGAGTGGAAGTTTTATTGCATTTTTCTCATAACTGAAATTGAAATTCGTGTTTTACGTGGCAATGATTGACGCACGCCCAGAGCACCTCAGACAGCCTCTTCATCTGTTACTGGTGGAGAAAATTCTCTTACTTTGGAAGATTAAAACTGCAAAAAAGTGTGCTGGGAATGACAAATCTGCGCCATTACTCGAGCGTTTCGCGGCAGATCCATCATCGTCCCGAATCACCAGCAGAAACGACGGCAAACGAGCCGCCTCAGAACGATGCAAAAAACATCCAGAGTGCTGGCGTCGCAAGAATCTGGTGGAAGTTTCATCAGCTTCAAGACAAATTTCGAGTTCAGACACTTTGGACAATAGGTAACGCTCCTCTGATCCGCACTGCAGGTGTGTCTTTTTCGGATGCCCCTCCCCACCCCCAGCAGCACAAGGACACAAGCCTTTCGGTGTGTTGCTGTTAGCTGTTCCATTGTGAGCCACGGTCTCTTTCAGTTTCACGTCCACGTCCCAAACCGCCAGACCAATGGCGACACCAATGTCATTCTGTCTCAGACGTGGGTTCTGAAAACAAACACAAAATGCACGAGCATACAGCACCAGCAACTCGTTGCTGACCGCTTGCCTGCACGCCTTTATATCGTGGCTGATTCCAGAGCAAGCGGCGCTGTTTCCAGCTGCGGCGCCCGGGTCCGCCGCCCCATGATTTTACCCTGATTCCCCGTGATCCGCGCCCATCACTGACCCGAACTCAGCGGCTCCACGTAACGCGCCCCGTGGGAGCGGTTCCGCGTCCTGCGGGGAGCCGTTATTGTTTCACATTAATTTGGTTATGGCTCCCCGGCGGTACTGCGCTGTCTGTTTGAGGAGACGCGCAAACAATATGCTCAAGTGACGCATCAGTGCCACTTAGCTGGGATCCTCTTGAAAAAGGACCGATATCGCCTCTTGAAATCAGCGATGATTGGCTGCGGTGCCGTATTTCTTCTTGGGAAAGGCCACAACAAAACTGATTCCGTTTTACCTCACAAGGACAATGGAATGTGTCAGGAATCGGTACCGTCAAACAACGACCACAAACAACCCGTCCACAAACAAGTTCCTTTCGTCTTTGCCAACGCACACCCGGTGTAGGCACCGAAGTACTCGTACACAATTTGCCTGAGGAAGCGACACTCTTCAGTGCTTTTCAGCTGAACAATTTTGAGCATTTTCCAGTGTAAAATTGGGCGCAGCCCAGCGGACGGAATCTGTGAAGCTTCTCTAATGGTAATGAAGATTCGGCCTCAACTGTCTTCTTCTCAACGCGCGCACATGGATTTTATCGACCCTTCTCTCTGCACACGCTGTTGGTCAAACAACCAATTTAATGTATCAATATGGATTGCGTCCAGACACAAGCACCGGGCGCTGGGGAATAAAGGTGCAGCGGACAAAGGAACGCCGCTTGTCTTCTGCAGCACGGAACGCCCCGTAATGACCTTCCGCGCATGCGTCCACGCATGCGTTTCCACAAGATGAACAGCGCAGAAAATGCCTGCGACATAAAGCGGCAGCGGAGGGAACAGGATCTTGCAATTCTGCTCAGTTCGACTCATGGTGTTTCTGCTTCGCTGAGAGATGGTTTTGCAGAAGGCGGCGGTGGCGCTGCGGGGACGTCTGCTGCGCGTTACCCACAGCTGACATACTTCGAATGGTTATCTCGATGCTAAATGCACAGCGATGCAAGGAGGAAATGATCCGTTGCAGCAGCGCTGGTTTCTCTGCTGGATCTCAAAAAAATATTTTCTTCAAAGGCGCATTGGGTTTGGACGACGGCTGGTTCTGTCGTCTCCACCTTGACAGTGGTGACACGCCTATTCGGTGCGCCAAAGCTGTCAAACGAGGCTCAAGGCCGCAACGAACTTCCAAGAGAACTGCCGAACACTGATCCGCCTCAAGTTGCCATCGCACCTGCTGCAAGAGTCTCGATGTTCTCTGTGAAAAAAGGTATCTTCATCAAAACAGATTATCCGCTCTCACTCTATGAGGCGCAATTGGATCATCCCCGAGTCCATTAGAATTCCAGTCTGGAACCGCATCTCGCGTTTCTATCCTGTAATCCCAATAGGATTACACATTGTAATTGCAATGTTATTGTCCATGTAAACATTCCCATCTTAATAACGTTAAATCCTTTCTCTCCAATGCAATTAATATGCGTGCACAACTTTCGTTTCCCAGCCATGTGTGGTCCCCTGTATTTCGCGCTCACTGTTGGAACCAACATCACGACTTCCCACCCCTTTCAAAGTCTCTCTGGTTTTGAGCAATACAAATCAGCGTCAAAAAGCGCAAAACAGCGGGGATCCAGTCCAAACCTCCACAGCGTATCTGTACCTGAATTAGAGGCTTTAATCCTGGCGTCGGACAGGGCCGCGGAGGCTCCGCCCTGACCTCTGACCTCTGACCCCTGTAAACCTATCGAGGTCATCGCAGCCCATCCCCCGGGTCGCATGACCTTCTGGCCACGGATTCGCTCACCACAATGTTCCCCGTGCGGCAGACTGATCCCAATTCGGCACAAAACAAAAACTGTCTGCAGAGTTTTTTTGAGTCTCAAATGCAAATTCTCATTCTCAATCTGTAATGGTGGACCGCTACTTCGCACGTCACATGATCAAAAGGAACCTTACCCAGAACTCGCAACTGTAAATCCGTTTTGATAAAAACACAACCAACGATGTGCTTCACAAGTCAAGTTCCCTTTCTGTCACTCCAAACTGTAAATGGAACTTCTCTTCTTGTGTTCAGGACAAAAGACGACGATCCAAATTTCACAGTCCCTTCATCGGAACATGGCGTCTCACCATAACAAGGATCCGTTTGTGCGTGTATCCCTGTTTGTGGCTTCAGTGTTCACTCACTCAGACCGAAGAGCGCACTGCTGACTCGCACAGCGCTCGTAGCCACCACGCAAGAGGGGCAATCGCACTCATGACCAATGATACTGTAGCACAATAAGCACGTATCCCCAAAGAAGAGTATGAGTGGACCCCTGGAGAGCAGCGCGCTCCCCGAGGCACCCCGCATTGTTTGGATTCTGATCAGGTTGGGTCAATCCGCCATTCAGACACGTCTTGACCTTCCGTCTGCGCCGGGTTCAATCTCTCCGGGCAGAAAGCGATGCAATTAGAAAGTCAGGTAAACTGTTTACACTGGGGTAAGCGCCGGCTCCTTATGATCCCAATACTTTGCGGCGACCTTACCTACCACCAGGTCTGAGGCCGGCGAGGCTGTATCCTTCCTTCCCCGCTGCTGCTGCCAAAAGCTTCAACCAGCAATGCTTTTCTTGGGGGTAAAATCTCGCCTCGTCTGTTGAAAAGAAGTTCTTCAAATCTTCTTCAGTTCGTCCACACCTCGTTGTATTCCATTCACACTTGATCTAATTTGGGAAGGAGAAAAACCGGTCAGTTTTTTTTTTCACAAAAAGGAAAGTGTGCCAAGCACTCATCCAAAGCAGGTAAATCAGAATAAGAACACGACAGCGGTCGATTAGCAGCACAAGTATTTACACTCAGATAGAAAAACAGAGAAGTACCTGCGCACAAAAACTGAGTACCCTATCGCCCATATCTCATAAACGTGTCACATAAAACGATATATCTGTCCTGTTGTTATCTTGTGGACAAGGTACTCCATTTTGACTGACAATGTTCTGATCGTCCCAATTCATAACTGTTGTCGATGATGTGAATGGTCTCTTGCCCACTGGCGTCACTTTTTAAATTCCCAGTCACTAGGACCATATTTCACTGGAGCGCCACCACCATTCAATTCTCACAACTCGCATCAACAAAACACAATGGTGAGGCAATTTGAGGGTGAAATTAGTCAAAATTGTATCGCATGATACGAGGCTTCGTATGAAACTTGAGAACACTGAGCATCTGTGTTCCCACCAACCCGAAATACTCAAGTGCGTGTAAATATGATGTAATATTCTCCGCGGAAAGCAAACCGGGGTGATAAGTGTAATTTAGTGGCGCTTTTAAGAGGCTTTTGTGGGTTGACCCGCTGATCCCGAGTTGTAATTGAGGCTTCTTGTTTGCAGGTGCGGCGACTGATGCGCGGCGAAATGTCACTTTCCAGATACTTTCCCTTGGTACTTCATCGCCGCCAGTACTCGACGAAAAACCAACCAACCACGCACCGGCTGATGTGGTGCTGCTCATCTCAAAATCCAATTCTTGAATATGGTCTTTTGATGTCTTTTGGCTTCCAGATAAACTGAATGAAACAGCACATATTTTCTTTGCAGGTGCACATCTTTTGTTGTCAACAAGCGATCATCTGTTCGCGCGGGCGAAATGTGCTGGTTTTTTTTCTGCATATATTTTTCATCTCAAAGCTCAAGATCATCTTCACGCCTACTCTACAATTTTCCTTCTCTAAACCCGCACAAAAACCATGACGTCATTGTCCCGTTTCCAAGGTTTCCAACAACAATCCCTTGATGTGGGTGGCGTGCGCTCTTTCCTTGACCCCATTCATGGAGAGAAAATCAAAACAATTGACAAAGCATCATGTTCCGCGAAGTTTATCATCGCGGGCGGAAAACAAGGTTTCTCCTCCAGTTTTAATCCGGGACAAATTTAATTAAAAACAGCTCCACGGAGACAAAAGACGAGGCCACTAATCTCCTCGCCCTTTCACCACAGCAAAAACACGCGACATCTTCACCGTGATTGAAATATTGATAATGAGAACCTAATGGGGGCAAACCAATTCTTGTACCACAATGACACAACTCGACGTTCACTGGGGATGATGCGCTGCCCTCATTGACGGTATGCAAATGGCCCACCCACCCCGCATGTGCAGGGCGCAGCACGGAGCATTGTCCACGGCTCAACCCGATAAGCCCGTATTTTAGCATCAACTTTAATGCTATTAGGGGGTTTATATCAGGCTGGTACTCCTTGGAGTCCACAAAAAGTAGGACCATTGTCCGGTTTTGAAAGTGATTCGCGCTCATGCTGATTTCTTTGTGGCTGATGCTCCGTCAGGAACAGACCCTCCGCGTCCATCGTTCCCGTCACTTGGGCTTTGAGGCAACAAAATAATTACATTTCGGGTAAAATATGGGGTCAATTTACGTTCGGCAAGTTGGTCGTTATTGATAAATTTCACATTAATTGAAAATACACGCCCGCATTGAGTGGCTCCAAATTGAATTTGCGAAAAGCGCAAACGTCGTTCAGTCACAACACAAGGAAACATTCGCACTCGTCTCTGAATCATCTGATGCTGATGACTGAACTGACAGTGAGCCCGAAGTTTCCACAACTCAACACACCACCTACTGTTTCCAAACAATTTTCCCAGGTTCCTCCTACCTTTTCCGTTGTTTCGTCTTCGGGGCATGAAATTCACGCCTTGCGTGCGGATTGAACCAAGTTGAGCACTTGTCGTCAGCTGACGTCCAAGATCAATCAATCGCTGTCAATAATCAAACACGTCAAAACCTCTTGAGATCCTCAAAGTCAAAGAAGCAATCGAAAAGAAGGACGCGAGTTGCAACAATGCCCCAGTGCAGCAGGAAAACCCAAGTGATCGTAAGGGACGAAGTTCTCAGTCGTTGCTGCGAAGAAACGACGCAGGATTTTGGTTTTCGACAAACAGCAGACGGCTGTCAGATCCCCGAGCAACACGAATGTTTGCCAACAATTATCGCATATGTGTGTTGACTTTTCTGCAAAAACCATGACACTTGGAAGGGAGTTCCTTGTTTGAATAACCTGAAGATTTCTGGGTGTTGATAACTTTACTTGTGGGAGATAACAAGTTCAAAAGTGCCGCTGTGAAAAAAGATACTTCAAGAACAACAGATTAGCACAGTTTTGAGTAAGATTCTCGCTCACTCCCTGCTCCTCATTGTGCAATGCGCCACACCTTCAAAATCTGTGTGTGATTGAAACTTGTGGAAACAAAAGAACAAAATGCGCAAAAGTTCACTGACCATCATGTCCATTGGGAAGATCAATCCCCGGTGCACTTGTGCGGAATGAACGAGTGACCAAAGCTGACGATACACACCCTCCGGAGCGAACCAGCTGATCGGATAACTGGCTGGCCTGAAGACATCAAATCCGTTCCAGCAGCCACAACACACAAAATAACGACGTCGCTGACTTCACAGCTATCACTCAGCACGACATGTCTTTTGTGTCCACTTTTCAACAAAAGCATCTTTCTTGGCACGAATTTGATCAATGCGACTCCGTCATACAGAAATCAATCAGCTGATCCGCATCGCACCGGAGCAAGTCACGGCTTGAAAAAGGCAACTCCGGACACATCACGAAAACCAACCTGGAAAACGCGGTCACCTCCCGGCACGAAACCAACCGTGTCTCGCTGAATCCACGGAACTTGTCTTGCAAAAGCCCAGCAGTGTTGCTTGAATCACAACAACCACGCAAAATTCGCACCGTACCTTTTGGACGAATCTTGCTTTGCTCTTCTCATGGATAGGAACCGTGGGGCTTTATCCTCTTGCCACACAGCACCGTTCACCGCATCCGTACATCCATTTGGCAAATTGTCCCAATCACAGTGCACGTGAGAGGCTCAGAGGCCCGAATGCCATCGCAGCAGAAGCCGCCGCCGCAGCTGAGTGAGTGAGTGAGATCCCGGAACCGCGACACTCCGCCTCGCCTCGCCTCGCACGGCGCGAACTGAGAGTGAAGTCGTCACGCGAGTAATCCGCTCCCCACCGCCCGCGCGCCCGTCGTGTGTGTTGTCAAGTTCTCAGCTGCGAACGAGCGAGGCAACGAGGCAGTCGGTCGGTCGGGCGGTCGGCGCTGCGGCCACAGATGCAGCTTCAACTCACAAATCGCCTGCAATCAACATCTCTATATCGTGAATCCAGATCCGCGCAGAGGCGACTGACTGACTGCAGCTCTCGTGTGCTGAGACGGTGCGAGAGGAAGGTGTTCTCTGTTTGAGAGTTTCTTCAGTGGAATACTCGGACACGATCACATCGTCGGTTTGCATAAACATCCATGACAAGCCTTCGAGGACTGTGGAATCCAAAGGGATCATTGGGCGCAAACTGTTTCACAATTTACTTTTTAAATCTCAGGAACCACGACAATTGTCAATATTGCAAGAAACTTTCGGATCCTTACCGTCAGCCATTCGAATTGCCTGGAGCTTGAACCAATGTTGGCATCACACTGCAGACAGGTGCGACAAAAATGCAATCTCAAATTTCTCACAAATCACGCAGACCTTCCCAAGTGCCATCACCAAAAATTCCCCGATTGGACATTACCCCTCCTCCGGTGGCGAAGTCACTCAAGCTCCGTCCCCCCGAATCTTAATTTCCTCCAAATACTAGCCCATCTCTTTCACTGCGCCTGTAATTATTCCCTCCTCAAAAATTCCTCCACTATAAATTTCTATGGCGCTGCGAAAATTAATTTCTACTCCTATTACTGATGCAGCCTTCAATCAGCGTGAATGGCCCGGCTCTTTATGGCCCGACATAAATCAAAGTGGAGATGTTTATTGGAGGGAGGATGACGACGACGACGATTCTTGATGCCGACTGACCCTATCGGAAATAGATCTGTTTGTTTCTGAAAACACTCGTCGTCGCGATGGTCTGTGGGTCTCATGCGGATGCAATGTGTGCTCCACTGAGTGTCCCTGATGTCACTAGAGTCCGTGATCAAGTGTCGTTGACACCATTTGCTGGTGTCTGATATACTGACACTGACACTTTCACCTGTAGGATTTTTTTCCTGGTGCACAAACAAGGAAATTACTCGTCATTACACCCTTGTTGTGCTGGAACTGCCAGTAACTTATTCCGGATGAGTGGATCTCAGGCTTCAGTGTCGTTTTCAAGCACAAGCCCAAAACTGAAATTTTTGTCTTGAAAGTTGCCCATTTCAACCAACAAAATCGATGCCACTCCTGTGTATTGCAACAAGCCTCCGGACGTACGAACAACGATGCCCCACCCTTCACGTTTGACTGAGCACCGCGCAGTGATGTCGTCTGACACAAGCTGGTGTCCTGGACCAGCGTTACGCAAGCAAAGAAGATACTCGTACCTGTGTGGTACCTCAGTACACCTGCTGGGTACCTTTGGGTACGCTGCTGGGTACGCTGGGCACCTGCTCTTCCCACCGCCTCCTGTGGTGCGTCCAACAATAAAATCCAAACAGATCTCCTCGTATCAAACTACAAACGCAGATTCAAAACCCTGGGAACAAGCCTCGACGGTTGCAACACTCAGATGTGCAGCAAAACCTACTGTGTTTTTCCTATTCAGAGCACAATCGTTAAAACGTCAAGGAAGTCCCATTGCTGACAGTCTCGCATTAGCGTCCAGCCGACTCGCTCACAATACATCATTAGATGACTCCACTTGAAGGTATGTCACTGCCATTCGATGCAAGCTACGCAGACAAAGTGGGAAACTTAGCCTCTGTGCGGGATACGCGACCCTCCCATGTATTGTGCGTCCTAAGTGCTTTGAAATACTGCTGTGAATGAAATAGCTGAATTTTAACTTGCAACATTGCTTTCTTGTCATTCGGTGCACGTCGGCAGACACAGGTGAGAAGAAAACCGTCACCAGTACACTCGGTGCCCAAGGGAAAGATCAGGTGAAGAAGGTGCAACTGTTTCAAGTCAGAAATACAAGTGACAAGGGCTTTGAAGATCAGCTCCGAATCAACCCACCAGGGTCACATTTGTGGAACCCGCATAACACTGACACGGTAACGGCTGTCGAGGACAGTGACGAAAAGGAATGCTGAATAGTTGCAAGATTTCTGTCTGTTGTCGTTGAGAAAGCATTTCAGTCATTCCATCCAACTCCAAAGTCGATCGGTTTCTCCCATCTTCCACGTCCTTGCTGAATCTGTCACACTGTGAAAGGCCCACTCCGGAACACTCCACCCTTTTCTTTTTGCAATCCTGTGAGATCGGGACTTGCGAAGGGGGCCGGACTTGGGGCGTCGAGAAGCAGATCAGAAGTGAAACGCGAGGCGGCGGTGTGTGTGACGGGGCGGTTGACCTCGTCGCCCGTCTGGGACGGCGCTGGGCGGGGGAGCGGGCGGCGCGGGGGGGGGGGGAGCGGGCGGCGTGGGGTGAGCGGGCCTGGGGCGGGACCGGCCCAACCCCCCGTCTACTAGTGGTCGTGCCGCGGAGAGATGCAAAGTGACACAGCATTGCACGCTGACAACACAATGTTGCGTTGGTAATTTGAACGTCCAATGAAAGTGCCAAAGTAGTTGTTCGCTTGGATCTGGGAATGTGTGTCTCAAATAAGCTGGCATAGCCAAGCACCCAGCGTTGACTCAAATCAGACAAACAGTTTGGCCTCCAGATCTAACAAAACAAAGCACCCAACGCCCTTTGTTTACGCGAAACGCACAACGCCCGCAGCAGCCTACGGGAGACTTTTTTGCAACGTGCATGGAATACTCGAGTTTGCAAATATCGTTGGATACACACACCTCAGAGAAGCATCTCAATCCACCTGGGTGCCTTTATCCATAATTAGAAAACCCACCATTAGTGACAATGCGCCTGATTAGCGTTAATTAACGAGCTCCGAGGCCCGGGTCTCACAAACGACACCCCAACAAATCACCCCGCCAACCAATCACGGAATGAGAGACGCGGGACGCGGGGTGAAGTCCCGCGGGAGGGAGGGGCGCACCCTCTGCCTCCGGAGGATCCAGGATCCAGCTCCACGAGACCCAGGGACCCGTGATGTGTGTGTGTGTGTATGTGTGTGTGTGTGTGCGTGTGCGTGTGATATTCACCCGTGTAAAAGACGCACCTCTTTGTCCTGACATCAAGCACCAAAACGGGGAGTGCACTTTTACATGTTGCCATACATCAAGGGAAAAACTGAGGTGCGTCTTGTGTTTGGTGCAATTTGCACACGGGTGAATACGGTGGTCAAAAAAGGACTTGAGGCGAGACTGGACTTGGGCGGGGCTCGGGGTGGGGAGGTCGGCAAGGAAGGAAGTCGAGCAGAGTCCCTTTTCCCCTCCCTTTCCTGGATCAACTTCGGTCCCGCACAAACTGTCGCAATAGTGCTGGTGGTTTGGACAATGACAGATGGCCTTCGGATTTAATCTTGCATTGACAGGCATATTTCAGAATCCTCGGCATCTTGGCTGAAGAGGAGGCAAATTAAAACCAACCGCACCGCACCACGCCGCGCCGCGCATGCTTTCAGAATGACAGCGCAGGACGACGAGCCTGCTGCTGCTGCAGGAGCTGAATGCCTGCAGTGACTGCAGGGCCGAGCTGGATCCCACGAGGTCAGAGGTCACGCGGACGGGGATCATTGCCCAGGACATAATCAAAGTCAGCGCTGAATGTTTAATGTTTACAATTATTACAAATTGAGTCTCAGTGTGTGAGATTCTGCTGTATGAATACCCGGCACTGTCTGTCTGTTGGCAAATCAAATATTTACTGTGTCATCCGTCTTGGTGAAGCACATCTCATTCCGGCGCCGCGCACACCTTTGATGATTTGTGCAAATCGGAGCCAATTTGGCGAAGGAGATTGCCTTCTGTCTGGAATCATGAGGAAGAGACTGACGAACTGTCCCTGTCTTCGTCTTTTTCCCTGAGCTCCCAACCAGATGCGTCACCCGTCACCAATGAACACACGCATTTTGTCCTGTCTTGTGCATTTGAAGAACACAAAGAATAGCCAGCGCCAGGGAAACAATCTGTGGTCCACGCAATGTGTGAAGAGACAAAGGCACTTTGGAGCCGTTTCGTCCTGCAGCCGTGCGCAGTCTTTCAACTGCAGGTGATGCCACCTGACGCAAAAGAGAAACAGATCCACTTTACCTGGACTTCTCCTGGAGTGTGCACCTGCACTTTTTGTCGTCCTTCATCCACACCATTTCCTCGCGTGTGCAATGGATGGGCCTTGCTTCCCAATGTTGTGTTTCCCCAAAATAGCAGCAACAAATCCCAAGATGTTCTTCAAATTGGATCTCCAGTTCTCTAAAAGCAAGTGTTGAACGCGAAATCGCAGAGGATTCACCGTTTTGTTGTCAGCCGTCAACACAAGTTCCGATGGGTGGTCACGAGTCGACTCCAGGTGCAAAGTAAAAGTCAAGCACTCCTCACTCTTACCGTGTCAAGCCCAGTGACAGGCCCCTGTGAGCCGCAAACAAACAACGACTTTGTCCTTCTCCATTACAGACGCAGTGTGGTCCTCGCAAGAAAAAAAGTTACGCACAGGTGCGCAAACACCCGCGCTTCACTTCAGTCTGCGCACACCGCGCGCACATGTCGTGCGTCTGTGAACAGAGTTGCCATCATCACTGAGAAACGAGCAATGCTGTTTCTGTCAAACCTGTGACGCGAATGGATCCCATTGTTCACAATGCATCTTTTGCTTGCTGAACATGTGTACAACTTGCAGCCGTTTGTTTGCTAATAATCCAGGGTGTAAGTGATAGCGTTGTGAAGAGGGTGCGGTGCGTGCGCCGTGCGTGCTCGAGAGAGAGACTCACGGACAGCGTCGGCGGCGGTACCGTCCAATCCAAAGCGCTTCTTGTTTTCCCTTCCCTTCCTTTCCGTTATTGTCGCTTCGCGGAAGCCATAAACCACCGACCGAATGCGTCGTCCCGCAGCCCCGAAGGTTTTCCAGGCCGCTGCAGCTTCCTCCCCTGCAGCCACACCCCTGCTTCCCTCCACCCCTGCTTCCCTGCAGCACCCCGCTGCTGCTTCTGCAGAGAAGCACAAAGCGAGGGTCGTTGAGGGATGAGAAATGGCCCCCGGATAGCGGCGGAATGTGCGCCCGGGCGCGGGACGGCACCCCCGTCCGTGACCAGTCAATCCGCCCGTTGTTTGTCGGAGATAATGATCACTGACTCAACAACACAACCGCCATCAATATTCCACTGCAAAAACGTCATCTTCCCGCGTCATCATCTCACGGAATGGTCATGTCGCCCAAGCGCTGTGGAAAATTTCAACCCCTCAAATGTGCTCGATCACTGAAGTCAGAGAATGGAGATATTCCAAAATCCAAACCCACCGTCAAGTTTGCCTGTGTTCAAGATCTTCAATCAAGAAGAATGCCAATTCGGCAGGCTCCGCACTTTTCACAGTGCAAGTAGTCTCCACGAGCAATATTCAGTGATGAGCCATTCCACAAAAGCGCTGATGATGATTTCAAAGAGTCCAGGCTGAAACTTCGCCGTCCTTCATGGATGAGTTCGCTCCTGCAGTCCGGTGAAGTCTGAGCCCCTCTCCTCCTGCTGCAGACTGCGGCCGGACACCTGCAGTGAATTTCACTCTTTATCCTGCGTGTTCTGCCTGACCGGCTGCGCACCGCCCCTCACTCCCTCTGACGTCACCTAGAGTCAGGTCAATCTCAGAGCTCCACACGTTTCCACCGGATCTATTCACGGTTCCGAGTCCGAAGCTTTTCCCTCCACGTGAAGCACCGTTTGTTTGAGAGCACTTGAGGCTGAGGACTTGCTGAGCAATGTGCGTTTCGAGGGTGATCTCAACTGCTCGATGTGGCGGTCCATTCACAACTGAAGCTGAACACACTCCCTTTCGTGCGAACAGTGCGTTGCTTCAATTCGCACGCACCATTCACAAAGCAGGAGCAGAGATGTCTTTATTTGGGGTGGACAAACTGCACGATGCGACGGAACAAGGCGCACCCCTTTTCGCCTAAATTGCGCCCTTCACTGTGGATGTGTGTCGTGCCAACACGTCTCCATTGTGCATGCATGAGGCGCGCCCTGCGTCCGTCTATCGGGACATCGCCATCAAATTGGTGGCCGTCACAAAGAACATTGATATCATAATCAAATCTAACCCCTTCGATGCGGGACATCTCGGGAGCTGAACAATCCAGTTCGCCTCGTTTTTTCCATGCAACGTACTGACGTGCGTGGAAGAAACTGCTCGTGGGAATACACACAAGATGTTGCTCCGATGGACACTGAGATCCCAATCAGACAGATTCTGGATGCAGAAAGATCTGACTTCTTGACATTTCTTGGCACACACTGGCTTTCCTTGAGAAAGTGTTAATCTGGAGAAAAATCTGCTCTACACAAACAGTCGCAATTGCCAGGTCAGTGGCAAAACATCAACGATCGAGTGCAACTTTCTTCCCAGGAAATAGACATGAAATTTTGTCACAATGGTCGAAGGGAAATTTTCATCTCGATAACAGAAGTGTCACAAGTGCGAAGTCCCTGGTTCGTTCTGACTCACTGTCTCTCAAGAATCTCTTCCTCATTGGTTAAAAACGACTTCATTACTTCAAATCAGGCTCATTTGAACCGAACGCCTGACTGCTTCATTTTGCTTTCTTATAAATTACGCCCATTTACGAGTAGAAATGAAATTAGTTATGACAGCGGCCGAAAGCGAACCTGGACCGTGCGCCTCGCTCGTATCTGCAGGCATCTCCCCCCCCCCCCGGCGGGATCCGGGTTCCTCGCCTGTCCTAATCTGCACCCGTTTCCGCATGGATTCCACGCCAACCCGATTACATTGTCTAAATGCACAAAACCTGTGAAATGTCAAACACAAGTGGTTGTCGCTTGATTAGGCGCTTTGTACGGGGTGGAGGAGTAATTGATATTAACCCGAGTCTCCGGGTGGATATTGGTTCCACAGCCGCGGGAGGCAGATGAACAAAGCGACACTGATTCACTGCAGACGACAACAACAGCAGCAACACAACAATGCGGCCGATCCGCATCAACGTTCAGTAGGGTCCGAAGAGAGTGAGGACTCGATCTAAACTACCGCAATCACCCAAATTTTGGCGTACGCATGAGAGGCACAAATTCTCAGCGTGTTTGGTGAAGAGAAAGGAGAAATGTTCAACACAAAAGAATGGTTGTGCACCATTGGTGCGCGCAATACTTGGGTGATTACGACACGGGGGTGACACGACACCGCAAAAGCTCTGTGAGGGTGGTCAACAAGCACAACCAGTGGGTTGGGCTGGATTGCACTGCGACTCGTACTCCTGCGACTCAAACAGCTGAGCCAAAAAAAAACAACTTGTGTTTCAGCTCAGGAGCACACCAATGCAGAGATCACCGTCGATAGATCCGCGTTCAAAAAGTCTGTTGTTTGTTGCCTCGCGGAGAGTCCACCCACCCGGATCACGCCTTGCGGTTCCGAGGATAAATCACCCGAACGCAATATCAGATTGGCACAAATAGCTTGTAACAATCTCAACAAATTTACAACTAAATCACATAAATTTGCCGCGGCAGACACCCCACCGGATCGTGTTTTTGTGATTTTCTCTTGAAACCCGCAAACTCCACCGGAATCTATTGTCAACCTGCGTCCAAAACCAGTGCAAATTTACGAGGGCCAGATAAAGGGCGATAAGCACGGGGAAAATTTCCACGATCCGATGCTGAATTTGAATAGAAAATTTACGGCTTTCACCTCAACCAGAAGATACAATAAATCTAGATTTGCAAGTGCGAAAAAATGACAATCCCTGTTTGGCGGCGGATTTTAAGCGGAGCTCAGCAATAAAGAAGAAGAAAAGATGCGAGTGAGAAAACGAGGCTGTTGTGGGATCAGAAGACGGAGACCACACACGCTCAGCGCTGTGCGCCCAGGTACATTAGCACGGAAAATCACAGGAGGAGCAGATTTCTGGTGAGAAAGGCTGGATCGACTGGGATTCGCACTGCATCGCGATGTATCAGACCCCGGCTTATCCCCTCACAACTACAATCTCCACATCTGAACTCGTCGAGTTTTGCGTCTTTCCCAGCGATAACCTCTGAAGCAAAATTCAACCGGTTTGACGATTGTTGGGCTTCTTTTTGCCAGGAATATTGCAATGTTTCCTGCCGTACTCACACGTGCAGATCTGTTGGACGCGCCAATTGGTCCACGAGCGGTTTTCGTGAGTGATCAGTGTTTTTTCCGTCCACATCTAGAAACGCATTTGTACTTCCACGCGACTTACACGGGTGAAAACGGTACATTTCAAACTCTACGTGACGTGCATGGAAAGTAGACACCTGTTCAAGAAACGAACGCCACATCGTCTCTTCTTGATGCCTTTGACAAATGCTTCTGTGAAAATGAACAATTTTCGGGCTTCTTGTTTCTGCAAATTTACACAAACAAACCTTTGACCCTTGCGCCATTATTTCTCCATTTTGGGTTGAGGAAAAGCACGTGAGACTAATTCGCGGACAGATCGGGCGCCGTGGAGTCGACAATGGGCGCGACGCAGGGGGTAGCGCAATGAATACCTATGAATACTGCCGCGCCTGAGAAGGATCTGCAGCTCCACCTCTGACCGTTGCGTAACAGCCAATCCACAAAGGAAAACTGCGACAGATGGCGGAACTAAGCCCCTCTAAATATTGCATGCCAAGCCAAATTGCCTGCTACCCCTCCTCAAGATTCAATGTGACAAAACTCTGGTTTTGAAAGAGATAAATCTCAGCTGTGTTGAAAAGATTAACCACTGATGACGATGACTGACGGTCACAATGAGAAGCATTTTGAAATGTGAAATGGAACAAATCCGGTCTCAGTCATCCGTAATTGTTTTCAGACTCGAGTTTCGGATGCGCAAACTCTTCACCTTTTGAAGTCTTTTTGCCTTGTTTGAGAAGAACTCGCAGTCAATAGATCGCTGATTCGTGAGAAATCCCGGAAATCACACTCGGCGCATGATACCCAAACAAACCTGTTTTGGAGCCTCCTGTGTTCATTCCATCAAAAATGGTCCTCTGGTTTAAATGACACTTTCCATTTCCAATGCGAGCGTCGCACATCACAAGCAAGTCCAAGACTTCAATCCAACCCGCAACCATATCCCACACCAAGATTTTTTCAGACAATTTTTCCAACATTTTCTCGGAGCAGCCAGTCATCACTGAGTCAAACTTTGAAATGTCAAACTATTCCGCTGTTTCCTCGGCAGATTAATGTTGCGTGAAGGTGGATGAGTGACACCTCATCAGAAACTCACAATTAGCTCGAGTGATGCTCAGTCGCAGCAGCCCCTCTCCGCTCTCCTCTTTGTCGCGTTCTCCATTATGATGCATCTGTCTTGTAAAATTTTAACAATTGGTTATTAATTCCAAACTTGAATCCAGGTGCCTCAGGCCCGGACGGCTGGCAGCCCGGCTGCCTTACACAGGGAGGGAGCACTGCCACTCATTTGCATGTCTGTGCTGCACACAGGTCACGTCTGCAGAGCTGAGCCCTGTGGGAACTGGAAAACTTGACGTAATCGACACACCCTCCTTGAGTATCACTTGAGTTTTACACACCCCTGTCATTTTTCTCTCCAAACCCAGTGAAGTGACTCAGCTACTGGAAGCATTGACTGATCTGTCTACGAGTTAAGAAGACCGGACCTGCGCGGAAAAGACAAACTCAGATTGCTCCGACAGACAACATTCAGTTCACACCACCATGACACAACCCACATCTTTTCATCCAAAAAAGGGAATCCACAAAAAGTTACGAGACGTCACGCCAAAAACGTTCCTCCTCTTTCTGCAAAGTTCGAACAATTCAGAAAAAAAGAGCAAGTTGACACGGTGATCCATCAAGGAATGAAAACGCCACGCGCGCACAGGTTCTGACGGGCGTTGCTCTGTTTGCAGTTTCTGCCATTAAAATCTCCTTTGAGGAGCACTCGCCATAAATATCTGATGGCGGCGCTCTGCAGAGACGGGCCGAGTCACTTTTGACTCAATGTCACTGTGTCTCAGCCAATGCTCAGAGGTGGGAAGCTGCCTGTCTTCAATCAAAATCGAATGAATCTTGACAAAATGCATTTCGCGGTCAAAACGCAATCGTCTGTGATACCCAAGCGCGCTTGTGGTCGGAATTTGAAGCTGCTGTTTTGACAGTTCAGGCTTCGGTGCTGCAACCGGAGCAGAAGCGTTTTCCCAAGCGAACGTGGATCGTCAAGCATCAAATTTGAAGCTTTCAAGAGTGAACACTGATATCCTAATCGAGTGTCCCTTTGCCCTCGCCCCAGTGTGAATCAAAACATCTCGCAAAGCAGGCACAAATCACAGATCAGCCGCTTTTGTTTTCGGGTGCGTGAGCTGCATTCATCAAGCAACATTTCTCACAAAATGCTGGATCTCCTGGATCCACAGATTTCGACAGTCAAACCGACACATCTTTCACGAGTCAAATGCAGTTTACCTCCATTCAATCGGCTTCCACATGTGAAAAAAAAAATTGACGCACAAACCATCGTTTCTTCGAGGGCAGTTCTGTCCCGAACTTCAAGTGGTTAACCAGCAACGCAAACAACTGAATTTGTAATTCTGATGAAAGTTTGTCCTGATCAATGCTAAATGGACGCATCAAAACGGGGACCCATCACAGCGACCACCACTGTTTGATCAGCACACACCGAACAGCGCCCTGACCACAGCGCCCCCCCCCATCAGGACCCATTACTCGTGCAGCACCGTGTTCTGACCGCGGAGTGGCCATCAGCGCTGTTTGCACAGTCTGATCAGCGGCCGCAGCTCTCAAACACTCCCTCAATCCACCCAATTTACAACTGAAAGGTGAAACCCCTTGAAAAGGCATTCTCCAAAATGACTTCCGCCCATGATATTTTTTTCAAAAATAAGTTTTTTGGAAATGGTTGGTTGAAGCTGTAGTGGTCAAGCTTTGTTCTTCTTTTTTCTCTTGAGGGACAAAAGTTTGTGCATGCTTGTCTTTGGATTGACAATATTGTTGAGTGGAGATAATCTGCTCTGACACGGAGTCATTGATGTCCGAAGCTTTTCGCAGCTGTCCCGCAACACAATAAGTCACGCTGCTCCCCCCTCTCACTGACCGAGATCCGTGAACTCCATCCACGCCCAAAGTGAATGAGTGAACCAGTATGCAAATGCATTCCCTTCCTGCACAGCTCACTCCTGAATGGCTTTAATCGGAAGCAGTTGCCCGCATTATCTTAATCTATCCCATTCCACATGCTGATGAGATCGCATTGTCTAAATGCAAACAAACTGCGAACCGCCAGACACTAGATTTTCACCCTTGATTAGTCCCTTTGCGAATGGAATTAATTTAATGGAGATTTGATGGAGTACTCCGGAGGCCGCAATCCGGAGTCCTCGTGGAGCACGTCATGAATGGACACAAGGACCAGTTGACGCTGGTGAGTTGAACAGTTTCACTGTGCCAACCACAATCAGTGGCATTCAGTGAGAAACAAAAGCGACATGTCACCATTGGTGTGGTTGTCACTTGTCAAGTTGTCACCAACTCCACGGCAAAGCGCCTCAACTTTACCTGAACTGGCAAGAATATCTTTCAGAAAGGGATTTTCACAAGCAACGGTCAAAATCCTATTGACCACTCCGCTCCACGGTAAAAAAAACGCTTCAGCAACCTGGATGGACACATCGAAATTCAGCGGCTGTTCCCGGGTCCATTAAAATCGCATTCATATCGCATTGTCAGGCGCGCCGCCCTTTGGAACCCGACCCGCCTGCAATTGTTATGATCTACAGCTTTGAAGTCTAAAAATAAAGACTCTCACAATGTTGACTTCATTTGTTTCAATGCCCCGCTGTGCTTTTTGCAAGAACATTCAAATTTCCTTGGCGACAGCTTTTCTAACACGGTTTCTTCCACTCGACTGCGTGAATATCGAATCTCAATGGACATCATCACTCAACTCGAGTCGATTCCATTCATATTGTGGAGAATTAACAGTTGGCGCGAAATCAAACAGTTCAATATCACGTTCCCATCTGCCTTGAAGCCACTGGCTAAAGTTCGTGCCCCGTCCACATGAATGAACCCGAAATGTACTGCGCCCCAACTACAAGCGTTGACAACCCACGGAGCAAGTCAAACTTTTCCTTCTGATGGCTGTCACACAGTGAACACGAATCTGCTTCAAATTGCGGAACAAAAGACCAATCGCTGCGAGTTATTTGTCTCACATTCCAGGAGAAATTCGTACCAACGAACTTTCACAGAGGAAAAATTGCAAACAAATTGTCAAAATGTGTACGAGACACCACAGAGCTGGATCCGTGTTCCAAACCAGTGACAAACCAATTTCACGATACCGTGTACTCGTAAACCAAATGAAAATGTCGAGGTGTCGTTGAAATTCTTTCCCATGAAAAATTTCTTTGGGCTCGCAATTGGGGTTCATCAAAATCAAAACCTGCATTCCATCGTTGGATAATTGGATCTCATCAGGTGATCTGCAGCGTCTTGGGTAAGATCAAGCACGACACGAAGATCTCGCAGAAAACACTGTTCCGCTCGTTTCCCAAGAAAAGTGACACCTCACAACACGAACGGGGGACTTTTCCTCAAGCAAAGAATACGAGTACGAGGACCCTCTACTGCCAGTGTCGCTTCGCTGGTTCTGATCATCAGCTGGTCACACAGCCGGTTAAAATCACCAGCATTCCAGCGCAGTCTCCGAGCCGTCTGAGACGGACCCCGCGCGGGCGGGGGGGGGGGGGCGCAGCTGGTTGTGCGTCGGTGATTTATGCAACCCGAGAGGCCCTGTTTAGTGGGTGAGCGCGTGTGCTGTTCACACGTACAAAGCTCCCAGGAAATACGAGAGCTCCTCACCACGCATTACGTCCATCAAACCCGAGCAGCGTTGCCCTATTCCCCGCTCACCTTCGCGTTCTTTCAGCGTATTCGCTCTTTTGTGTTGCAATGTGCGCAATGCATCATGTTTTGTTTATGAGCGGAGAGAACGCGAACTGCATTTGCTGCGCATCAGCTGCAAAACGCCAAGAACACGCTGCACTTGAGAAGCTGGAGGTGGCTGACTGGTTCCTTTGTTCAGTGGCTTCACGCGCTCTGGTGTCAGAAAAATAACAACGAACTGTTGAGAAAAGAAGGTTATCGTTTCAAACCCGCTGTGCCGCATGAACCAAAGCCACAGAATCACAGCATCAAAAGACCACTCTGGACTCATCCTGTTTGAGGACTGGAGAGTGCACTGAGCATGCCATGGACCCAAGTTCTCCGCTGGAATGAAATGAGAAGACACGATGGGGCTTCGAGGCATGAGTGTCTGGCCATTTGGGTTGGACCAGAAATGACCAGACACCAGTATCTTTGATTTAGTTTCACCTGAAATTGTCAAACACCCCCTGAAAGTACCGCCTTGATGAGTGGCCATTTCAAGTCCACAAAAAATGGCCAGACACCCGTGTGTTCTAGTTTTGGGGTTTGGTCATTCCATTACACCGATGAATGAAACAGGAAGGCGCGGACACGAGTCTGACGCCGCGCACACCGAGGCGCCGCAGCCCGACCCGCCGCCCCTCAGCGCCCCCCGGCGTGAGCCGCGCAAACTACACGCTCCGCCATCGCACGCGCAGTGTGCGCGCGCAGTGTGTGCGCATCGCATCTCCAGCCGTATCACAGTAGAGCAAAACTAACACAGATAGCAGGCTTTGTTTGCCGTGAACTCTCAGCGTTTTGATACCAGACTAAATAGCGGACGAGCAATAACAATGGGTTGTCACAGTATTCTTCTGTTTACACCCCTCAAAGTGGCCAGGCGTGTTTACAAACCCTGATCCACAACACGGCTACATCTAGGTTTTTGAGAGGGTGAGGCAGTACACCCATCAAAACTCACATCAATGTCAGAAACTTCTGAATTCTGGCTGATCAACCTGAAGTCACGGGCTCAGAGTTCATTTTTATGCGCACCAAAGAAGATTCCAAAAGAGCGAACGCTTCATTCAATTTCTTCCACGATGCGCCCACCAGGAATCCGAGGCTTCACCGCGAATACCACACAAGTTCGCATTGTTCAACGAAAGATAGCAGAAGAACATGGCGGAATCGTTTCAACCCTGGATTAAGACGGCTCCACAGTGTTGATCGCCTCTTGGTGCGGAATGTGATGGATTCGGAGGCCTGTCGACGGGGCCTCATCACCGGGAAACAACCTACCTGCAACACAGAAGGTGGAAGCGATCTCAAAAAGGTTGCAGAAGGTTGAAAAGTCGAGCAACAAACGAGCTTATCAAACTGGAACGTCAGTGAAAATGCAGAGACTGACGATCGCATCTTGGCTTCTCGGAGACGCATTGAGTGCAATTAAATTGATTTCGTTCACCGCAGGTACGCGAGTTCGGACTCTCGTGTCCGTCGACGACGAACAAAACGGTCTCCGATCCCAATCGTCCCTGCACCTCCGAAACGGCCCACCAACGTTGAGCAGCAAAGCAAACCTGCACCCACCCTACACCCTGCAGAGGAGCGCAGGGAGATAACGCGAAAGACAAAAGCTCATCACAGGAAGCGCTCTCTCGTTTTTATGCAGAGTGAACAAACTGCACAAACGCAGCTGGGAAACAGCGAGTCTACAATGGAGATTTTTCGCTTATTATAAACATACTGAACATACATTTCCACCCCGCGCGGCAGCTGTGTGTTGCAGGCTGTTGGGCTTCAGATGATAATTTTCCCCAGACCTCCGTTTCCTGTGGCCTCACCTACTTTGTTAATGTCAAGCTGTCTGCCTTTACAAAACGTTCAGGAACACACTGGGGCGTGATGGACGATTTCCCACAGTTGTACAACAATCACGCCCCCCCCCATCCACCAATCCACGAGTGAAGGTGTGGCAGGAAACTTCTTCCGAGTTTCAGATCCAACCAGTGGGGGCTTCACAGACGCAGCGCGCACTTACATACACACACACACACACACACACACACACACACACACACACACACACACACACACGGCTGCTTTCAAGACCAGCAGACCTCTTGAACATACGTCCGCGGCAGGGTTGCTCTCATATCTGCACCAGGCACACCACACTGCAGTGACATGGCAAGTTTCCATGAAGAGACATGACAGGCGTGTACACTCGCAAACCAGGAGGGACGCCCCAAGCTCCCAAGTGTCGGCAAATTCTTAGGCCTCAAGTCCATCGTCCAACGCCAGAATATCAGGCACACAAAGTTTAGTGTGCCGGAACAATGTTCACGTTTCATGAAGCCAGGAAATCGAGCTTGTGATTCGCCGCTGGGTCCACCTGCGAATCTGCATCCAGGAGGAAAATCTGCCGTGAAACAGTCACCTTGACGATAGCGCCGCCGCCGCCGCCGCCGCCGCGATGCGATCTCTCGATTCCTCCTCTCCTCCCGCACACTTTTAGTTCAATTCAGGAAAACAATCCATCTGGAGCTGGCTGACGGTTCGTGAGCTGATTGAGCACAGATCCAGATGGAAGGAGTAATCTGGATCATCTGGTTATACAGTCAATCCGGATACATGCAAGTGCAAACACTTACACACCTGCAGGCAGGCACGGCACGGCAAGGCAGGAAAAAAAGTTTTTACCTGCAGCACGGATCGACAACACGTTATCTCACCACAAAATTTGAGATACAACCGATCCGGATTTTCGACATGCCGACATGATTCCTTCGTTCTCCCGGGGTATCCGGTCGCGAAGCAACCTGCTGATCAGTTACTCTGGCGACGTGTGAACGACTACTCAGCCGTCTCCAAGTACACCCAACTTTGAGCACGGCTCAAAAACTGGCATGGTGTGTGTTTGTGTGTGTGTGTGTGTGTGTGTGTGTGTGTGTGCGTGTGTGTGTGTGCGTGTGTGTGTGTGTGCGCCTGTCAAAGTCAAACGTTTTCCTCAAAGCCACAACGTGAATCTTGCCCTTTGACTGAGAACCTGAAATTTACAGGGTATCGACCTCTAACTCCGCATCAAAGCAGCCTCTGAGAACATGTAGCATGCGAACCATCCTTTGTGATACGGGACACCTGATGCTCCCGTACTCCTGCCACCTCCACAAATAACACGTGATCTCAATCGGACCAGATTCCTACCTGTTTCATGTTCAGATGCTTCCTGTAATCTTGCGTGCTGCAATAATATTATACAAAACACTACATGCCTGCACCCAAATGTTTGTTCATCATGATATACGTCTACTTGCTGGCTCCTTCAGGCTCCGTCATCTGTTTTGCGCCGTGCGCATGAAACGCTCCCTCCCTCCCCCAACATCCCCACAGGTTCTAATCTCTCCGCTTCGCCCCCGAACCTCAGGTTTTCCATGCCAAATAGAATTTAGCTCAATGCCCCTCACGCTAGACCTCCCCTGGGGTACAAATTAAAGCAGACCAACACGCTCGGAGATGATCATCCCACCATGCGGCTCAGGCACAGATCTGGGGTAATATTTCAGTTCTCGGCATGCCGCTGTACTTAGTGGATCGGTTATTTTCCTCAAAATCCTTCCAGCCTGTAATCACTGTCTGGTGTGATTTAGTCAACGACTATCTGTTACTCGCTCCTGAAAGCCCCCAGATATCATAATGCGCGATTTTGTGAACACGGAGCCCACGAGGTTGCCATCCCCCGGGTCTTCTGTGAACCAGATGTAAACTTGTGCATATCCAGGGCAACTAGAAAATTGTGCTGAAAATGCTCTGCAGCATTCCACCCCAACAAAACAACAAGCCAGAGAGATTCACGTTCCCAGAGCTCTTTGTTCTTTGAATTCAGGGGGTTTGCAGATACTTGTGGGTGGACAGGATTTGACCATTTCAAAACAGGGACAGAAAGTAGACAGCTCAGGTGTGTCGAATGTGTCTGAAATCTGTTGACGCACATGCAGAGGATGGGGAAGGGAAACGGGGAGAACAGCTTGACGAGAACCACAAATTTCAAGATGGGGCGCGGCCGCCAACCCAAGTCGAACAGAGCCTCAGACACCTGCCCACCTGGTGCAGGCTCCCTACGAGTTGTGCGACACGTCTTCAGAGACACACACTTTAACAAACAAGTGGATCCTCTCCCAACAATGCATTCTCCCAAGATTCCAGTGCAAATTCACCAGATTTCAAGAACAGGAAACACAGGCACCCCTCCAACCGTTTAACAAAACCTGCCACACAACGTCTCAAAAACTTTGAGTCAGATCGTTTTGGTTTTCACCCTGCAACACAAAAGGCTGTCAATTGAAAAGTTTGCCACAAAACCACAATTCTCAAAAGCCACCGCGAAGTGAAGTCAGACAGACTCCCTTGCAACGAGAAACGAACCTTTGGAAACACCAGCAGTTGAGTCTGTGAAACAAACTGACAATGCTGGATCTGGCACAAGTGAAGAGGCCAAACTTTGCGAACCCAGCCTGAACGTTTTGTAAATCAATTTGCATCCGATTCCAGTTGGATGATCAGGATTCCATCCGGCCTGACAGCTTCAGACCAACACCTCGGAGATCACAGTTCCAGCGCCGACGCAAGTCGAAGGAAACACAACTCACACGTTTACACCCTCACATGAAGAGAGCAAAAAAATTACTGCTTCCTGCACTTACTCATATCTGTTTATACGTGAAGCACTTACACTGGGAGTAGGGTGATGGATATAGTAAATTGCCTGTTGTAGACACATTTCCTCTGCACAACAGGTAACTGGTGGGGGCAAAAAATACTGGCAATGGCAGGAACTGTGTGAGTGGTCGTGCGGAACATTGGTGTGGGGCCCAAGAGGTTCAGAGTCTGCCAGAATGATAGAGCTTTCCTTGCAATCAAAGTCGTCTCCAGGATTTGCAACATCTGTACTGACCTAAATTAGCCCGCTACTCCTGAACGAGTACACTCTCCGACTCGCTGACAGGACCGCGCTCTCCGTATCTCTGATCCTGGAGATCGGTGGAGCAGGGACGCACCGGATTAACGGGATTCTCCTGCACTAATTGAACACCGAGAGAAAACCTGGGGCGTGCCAAGGTGCAGCAAACTCGAGGAGCCCCCACTTCCTCTCGTCGAGTCTTTAAAAACAGTCAAATAAATTTTCTGCCGAAGAAGCCTTTTGATCTCCGGCCTCCAGGGATCCAGACGTGTTCCCTTCACCCCAAACCATTCCTGAGTTCACTCCACACAGCACACTATCTGAGGCAAACGCAACCTTGCCCCGAGTGTCTGCGGTGCAAGTACAACTTTTTTTACTGCAAAGATTACACGAGCCACCTGGGCAAACGTTTTGTTGCGTGTGTGAGTGAGTGAGAGAGAGGCCCACGCCTCCCTGACTGTCGGAAAAACAACGTGGCCGTATCAGTCAAAACTCAAACTTTGCACTGTGTCATACCTGCGAGTTTTTACCAAGGTGAATCATTGACAGACTCTGAGCAGACCCCGCTGCTGCAGGATCCCCCGGGTAATAACTGCATTATCTACAACCGCAAATGCCTCCGTCAGAGAAGCAAAGGTACAAACGCTATTTTTCTTACATTCGAGACGCTTGATGAAGTGCACGCCGAAGGTGATCCATGGATGTGCAGAAATCCTTTGCGATTCTTGTTCTGGAGCAACAACCACTGGTTTCCGCCTGAGAATCTCTTGCCGACAGTCAAACGACGACGGAAGGTCAATTCATACTCGTACTCTTGCAGAATTCTTCAAATTTCAACTTTTTCGTCAAAAGACCCCACTTGCAGCCTTCTCTGCTCACCAGTTTGAACACGTCCCACATTCCACCTGCAGCTCGGTTTCTGCGGGTCACAATGCGCGCACAAAACCAACTCGCATGAATAAAGAGCTGACTGCGGTAAACAATTGAAAAATGGCATTGTCGTGGAGCAGAGGCTGATGGATGAGACGTGAACGCTTTTCGATTCACGTACAGCACTACTAATGGAGGTGGAAACTCAACAACCGTGAGCAGAACCCGCAGATCCAGAGTATCAGCACCGGGAGGCCACGTGACACGTTGCAGCCACACCCATGGTTCAGAAAAGTGCGTCCCAGTCATCCAGCCAGAATTGTCCGAAACGTGTTCCAAGTCCAACTTCCGCAGCGGGCCAAGGACTTGAGGAAGAAGTCCACTGACCCTGAAGATATTTTCAGATTTCAATTCCAACCAGTTTGTGACAGTTGCAGTGTCATTCAAATCAGCAACAAGACGTAACTTCACCGACCGAAAACCTCTGTGCAATGAAGTATCCGGTTCTCATTGAATCTGTATGCAAATCGGGCCTGGGTTATGAAAAATCACGTTCTAATGAATACCGACGGGCAAATCAATGAGCGCTGCTTGCAGTACTCTCGTTGACATGCGCGAGCTGAGACTGAGGGAGACATGGGGGCAGAGAGAGAGAGAGAGAGAGAGAGAGAGAGAGAGAGAGAGAGCAGGAAGACAGCAAGAGAGATACAAATACAGACAGACAGACAGACAGACAGACAGACAGACAGACAGACAGGCAGACAGACAGAAACACACACACACAGAAACACACAGAAACACACACACACACACACACACACACACACAGAGGTCCTACACTCACCTCGAAAACACTGCACTGTGAAATTATTCCTTGACATGAGCGTCACAAAAATGTCCTGGAGTGTGACAGAATCTGTCTGAAGGTGTTGGAACCTGTCCTGTCCGCGCCTTCTCCCAAAACGAACGGTCCCTCGCGCTCGTCCAAGAAATCCCGCAAGAGACCCAACAACAGGAGCAAACCTCGTGGCCGCTGCACTGCAATGCAGGTTTCAAGGCACCGTGATCAGTGTCCAACAACAGTAAAAATGTGAAGTGGACTTCATTCCATCAGGCTTCTTCAACTCGGTTCCCCACAACCACCGCAGCCCTCCTCGAGTTGGTTCTCCATTCCCCACCCGTCATCACTCCAACCGACGTTCCGTCCATGACTCAGGCCAAGAACCGGACTGCGCCGACAGACGCAGCGCTGGAGCCCGGAGCGCGAATCATCAGCGCGCATCCCTCTCGCTTTCTGTTTCCCCGAGTAGCCCCGAACAGTTTACAGAAGCTATCATCAGCTGAGAGGCTTCTGAGAGCTTTATTCTGTTTGTTCTGCGAGATAGGCAAGCGAGGATGCATGGACTGGTGAAACTGCGGAGGATCAGTGTTGGCGGTGGATTTTTGCTTGACTCCCAAGCTGAGAGCTGGTGCACTGCACTGATTCCTCTGGACTTCCACAGGTTGCTATGGAGATCAACAGTTTCCCACCACACACGCGAAATCAAAAGTGAAAAGGCTGGGAACACATGAATAGAGAAGTTTTGAGTCCTCAAGATTTCGGACAAACTGAGCAACGCCCAGACATTTCCAATCAACTTCAGCCTCTGTCCACAACCACCCCTTCGTGGGTCGGTTTCTGGCCACTTCTGACCTCAAAATCGGGTATTTATTGTGTCACTGGCGATCAGGCAGGTTCTGGATTCCACAATCTCTGCGGCACGTTTCGCTGACGGAGCATGAAACCGGGGAAGAAGCGATTCAGCCATGTTTTCCCCGCTCGGTAATCAAAATGCCTCTTCCAGGGGTTATCACCCTGAGTCCGGGTTTACATAGAATAATGCGAGCGGGGTCAGGAGCAACAGTTTGGCGAGGCTTACCGGGAGCCAGGTGGGGCTTACCGGGAGCCAGGTTACGATGCTGATAACGACGCGGCGCCGATGACAGAGCGATCCCAACCCGCCGGGATCCCCCCGCCGCCTCCACAGGCACGTTCCAGGCCCGAGGCTCTGACTCCCGAGCGACAGGGATGGTGCGTCAGGGGTGACAAAGATGTTCACTATTCCCCATGTCACTTCTGTTTTGTGTGACGACCAAAGTCCTGCGACTCAACTTGCTGACAGCAAAGAATCTGCGGGCAAAAGAATCTTGCACATTGACCACGCGAGTAGTCGTGGAACTTTCAATTTCACTCACTTCAATTTTCAAATGCCAAGAACAGTTGTGAAACGGTGGTACAGAACTGACCCTCGTTCTGACCTGGGTGCAGGCCCCACTGCGGTCCCGACAGACCACCAAGAAGACGCTCGGGGTTCTGACGTGTCGTTTCTCTGTCAACGCGACCCATCCAGCAATGTGAGCCGAACCCAACTCTTCGGTTTCCAGGCAGAATTCAGCGAACAGTGTTGGTGGGATCCACCGTGTTCGCAATGCACGCGATGCGCGAAGAGTCTTGGGAGGATTCGAAGGATTCGGGCGTTTATCTCTCATCAACCCGAGTGCTTTCAGTTCCACCTTCCCACCAGCACCGGTTTACCGCTCGTGAAAACAAACGTTTTCTTTCTTCTGCCTGGATGCTGCCAGCGGTATCTCAATTCTCTTGTGCAGGGGCACGGCTTCCCGTTCCAAGTGATCGTGAACAGGATATTGCTCAGCGAGGGCTGAAACCATCTGCTGAGAAGTCTGCACACACGCACACGCACACGCACACGCACACGCACACACACACACACACACACACACACACACACACACACACATGACTTGGAATCCGGTTCCGGTGGCCAGCCACAAAGCAAGAGGAATCTTCCCGTGCGATGTTCCATGTTCACCAACGACGGATTCACACACGACACCAAACGGGTCTGTGTTGCCCTGGACATGAAGCCAACAGGCTGGCCTCCCCTCCCCAGAACCTCTCAATCCCGTGTCGCAACGAGCAAGTCAATCGAACTGGAGATGAGGACAAACAAATCCGATCCGTGCACACTTGTGGAATCGTGACTCTGTTCCGAGCGCCAGGATCGCAGTCCGTTAAAACCGTAGCCGGCATCAAAGCCTTCTCAACAGCCTCTGCTCTCCGGGGTAAGGAGACCCCAATAGTCCCCAAATCAAACAGATCCATATCAAGCAGATAAACAATTCACGCGACACCGTGTTAGCACTGGGCTTAGCATTTCCAGGGACATTTGCAAAAGCGGTGAGGTGTTGTGTACACGGACATCTGATCTTGGGAAATGTCTGGGGATTTTGTGGTGCCATTTGCAATATCCTCTGTTTGTTTGCGCGTTCAAATGGTGCAATGATGGTGCCAATCAAAAGGGAACGTTGGAAGGAAAGCGGCAGACAGCGGGAGGGGGAGGGCAGAGCTGCGACCGGGTCAGGTCAAACCACCGACCAAGTTCTTCTTGCGACGTCAATGGTA
>JAAUXT010098199.1_pt1 | contig 32300 bp, 26 predicted proteins | sample 7278171 | NCBI WGS metagenome assembly JAAUXT01 (sample SAMN14350112, study PRJNA611818) | marine sediment metagenome | isolation source: surface marine sediment (1.8m) | place: French Polynesia: Moorea | collected 2018-08
CAACTGGTGGGGCCAGATTCACCACACCAACTGGTGGGGCCAGATTCACTACACCAACTGGTGGGGCCAGATTCACTACACCAACTGGTGCGGCCAGATTCACCACATCAACTGGTGAGGCCAGATTCACCACACCAACTGGAGAGGTCAGATTCACCACACCAACTGGTGTGGCCAGATTCACCACATCAACTGGTGGGGTCATATTCACCACACCAACTGGTGGGGCCATATTCACCACACCAACTGGTGAGGCCAGATCTACCACACCAACTGGTGGGACCAGATTCACCACACCAACTGGTGGGGTCATATTCACCACACCAACTGGTGGGGTTAGCTTCACCACACCAACTGGTGAGGCCAGATTCACCATACCAACTGGTGGGGCCAGATTCACCACATCAACTTGTAAGGTCAAATTCGCTACACCAACTGGGTCCAACTTGAACATGTTGGTCTCCATGGACTTGATGTCAATGGAAGATTGACTGTCGGCCGAAACGAGTGCATTCCTTATGGCCCACCCAATCCTGCAGGTTGAATTGAAAACAAACACTGTGTTTTCTGAAACCACACAAAAGCACAGTTTGGCAATCAGAGAAACCACGGCATAAAAGAAGTGAATGTGGAATAGGAGCTGACATTTCATCACAATAAGACCTCATCACAGATTCACAAATCTACATCAGCAGCCTGACACATGACATTATTCAAGCTGACAGAGTAAAATGGCAAAAGCTGGAGAGATGAAAGTCCAGAAGACAGTTTTTCATGAACTGTGTTTTCATATCTCTGTGTGAAACAATCAACTGGTGTTGTTTCCCAGTAAAAAGACAAAAGCAAAGATCTAAGATCTGAGCAGAAAATTTTCCGTTTATCAATACAGTATTTGGACTTCAAGGCAAAGAATGATGAGAATAATTTTGGTGACGCTTTTGAGTTCTGATTGTGCAGAATATCTGTTGTTTCATCAAGCCAATGCCTTTGTGATGGATAACTCTGTATTTGGTGACATCACCAGTTCAAATGCTCCAAAACTGTGGATGAACTACACAAACACACTCCTTTATCATCAGGTGAAGAAATTTGTGGCACATCAGAAGTTTTCCCTGATTAATTTTGCACCAGGTGTAGATTTTGTGTTGAGCCAATTGATGATAAAGATATTGGACTACCATCATCTAAACTGGAACTTCAAGTATTTGGAAACCACTGCAGTTAGAGTTCACAATTTGATACTGGATTGGTGAGTGAAGATTTCTATTGATTCTTGCTTTCAGATTCTGTGCTTCTAGTTTGTTGTGACTGCTCTTGGATCACTTTTAAAATTTTGTGAAAAACCAAAAAAACACTTTTTCTATGTCTGCAGCTTCCCTGCCATGTTTCTCTGTAATGACAAAAAAATCAGATTTGACCTTCCACATTGTTTCCCAAGAAACTTGACACATACCCCACATGTGTAGTGATAAATCGAACGTCATTTTTGCAGCCGGCACCCGGACCCTGGACAACCGAAACAGATGCGACTCATCAAGAGGGAGATGGTGTTCGACGCTGTTCGTCCTGCTGGGCGGTTCTATTTCACCCCCGACTCTCTGAGCATGCGCATCAGTCTGTACATTCACAGAGACAAAACAAGGGGCTGTCTGTGCAAAAGAAAAGATGTCCCAGGCTTTTCCAGGGACCTCAGTAACCTCTATCCCATTGATGTTGAACCAGACAGGGCGATATTACCAGATGTGAGGTTCTATCTGCCCATCAGGTTCAGAATGAACATCACCTTCACTTTGATACACATTATTCCAGGCCCTGTGTTTGGGGAAATAATACATTGCCCCAGAGGCAACATCACAATCACAGATACAGTCAATGATCACAAGATTTCAGTGTTTTTCTGTGGATATTATTCTGAACAGACATATTTTACTCTGTCACCCAAGACTGAGCTCAGTTACAATGTGTACCCTTACACCACCTTTTATGTGAAGCAAATTCATTGTGTCATTGACTCCTTCCAATTTCACAGCCACTCAATCTTTTCTGAGGATCCACAGATTCACTATCCCAACACTGTTGTGAACAAGGAGATAGTTTCATTGGTCCAGAGAAAAATAAACCTGAAAATTTTTACAATACAGGCTCCACACACAAACATTGTATCTGTTACTCTTCTGAGAAGGAGGAACAATTCTTTGATCCTCTTTGCAGGACCAGGCAAACAATCTAAAAAGGTCAAGCTGATTGAAACTCAAAAGTATCTTCATGGCAAGTCCACATCTTTCTTGGTGCATGTTGTTTGTCTTCAGGATTCCTCAGTTGAACAAAGCTTGGTGTTTGAATCTGAGTTGAGCTCTGCCTTCAGTCATGTCTCAGTAAATGGCAGTTTCAACCTCACAATACCAAGTTTCCCTCTGTGTTCAGAAACTTCACTTTGTCCTCTAAAGCTCACAGCACCTCTGGGACACACAGTAAATGTGACACTCTATGAATTGGAACAGGGAGGAGAAACGAACATGCACAGCTGTCTTTACTCTGGAGTAGGTTTTTATGAGTCTCGGGACAATTTTCTGAGCCATAAAAGAACAGATTGTGTCAAGAATGAAGTGTATCATTCTTTCGCTAGATGGTGTTACAAGGATATCAAGTATGGGTATGTAGATTACATATTTTCTAGCTCGCACAGCATCACCCTGGTTTCCAAATTGGAGCAGAGACAAAGCACATACTCTGAAACAGATGAGTTGGTTGTTGTGTTTTTCTATCATGAACCTTATGCTACCCAGAAAGTAAAAACACAAATCTCTCTGACACATTGCAAAACAGTTTCAATACATGTATGTTCATTGAAGAATCACACAATTCTCCAAGAGAAAAACAAAAACATTCTGGGATTTCACATTCAGAACAAAACTGTCAATGTCAACCACAATTTACAGGTTCACTATTTTGTATTGCAAATACAACCTGCAAGTGCCTGTACAATTTTTGAGTTCACATCTTGGGGTGACACTCACACTGCCTGGTCTGATGTGTGTATCATCAGAGTTGAATTTTTGAGAGGTGAATTACAAGACAACTCTGATGTATTCAGTAACAAGCACAGGAATGGGAGTCTGAGAACTGTTTCATCAACAGGAATACTTCAAGGTTTGTTTCATAAACTTTCAACAATAATTTGTAGTTTCACATTTTTACAATGTTTGAATTTTTCCTTTGAAGCAATTGAGTCTAATTGAAAAGAAACAAGAGAAACAGTGCCTATGCTGTTTCAAATGGTGCAAGAAAGGGACTTTGGACTTGTTGGAATTGAATGACTCTAGCAACAGGTAAATAAACAGTTACTTCACTGCTCTTTTTACAACATTGTTCTGATATTTTTGCAGGATTTTACTCAGCAGTACAAACTTTCAAAGAACCAGAATCATTGAGCAAAGCATGTTTCATGCAGGGCAGTATTTTTGGATTGAGGGAGTGCACCCACTATGTCACAGCTCTGTGCCTGTTTGTGGACTGGGCGATGTACAAGTGTAAATTTGGGATATCGACTCTACCTCCAAAGCGAACTTTGTTTTACGGGATCACTGATTTCTTTTATCACTACGCATGTTATATGTACACACCACATGCTCTCCCCAAAACCACAATCAGACTACAGAGGGACAGGAACGATGTTGTTCAACTGATCACAGATTGGAAGGAGACATCCAGGCCTGTGTTCAAGTCATATTTGTTTGAATCTGGCATCTCAGCATTGCATCAGTGTCCTTTGCTTGGCATCCCCACCACCCCACAGCTTCTTATTGTGTTCCTTTTTGAGGCTTTTTCCAGTTTGTTGAGCAGCCCAAAGTCAAAACAGGTAGGAATGAAAACAGATGAAAAAGTTTGTGAATGGTGGATTTCTTTCTGGAACATTTGTCACAAGGCCACATGTCTCTCTCTTTCTCTTGCCCTGCTTTTCTTTGATGACCAAAAGTTGTTTCAAGTGATGAAATAGCACAAGAAAATGTTTTGTCATTTATTTTGAGAATGAAAACCCCATTGAGAAAAAAATACAACAACACACCAGTTGCAGAAAGAAATCCTTGAGAAGAGAATCTCATTTTCCAAAACAATGCAGTGTCAGTTTCTTGTTTCAGGCTCATATTCAGTTTGATACTCGTGAATATGTTCCGTCTCTGACACCGTGGGAAAATTATGTTGAGGATAAAGGAACATTCTTTTTGTCGAGGGACAAACCTTTTGTTCACTGGGCGGTGCTACCCGATCCTGCTGTGGTGACTCTGAAGGTCAAGAGCAACTCTACGCTTCCAGTACTTGCCACTACTTGATGTGTACAAAAAGTATAATTCTTTTGAACGAATTGAGCCAACAGAGTGCATGAAGATGCCGGCCAGATGTGAACACAAACATATTGAAAGCCCAAACTGCAAAAAGGAAAAAATGAAATACAGAAACTTGTTGAAGTGTCTAAATTTTTCTTTGTCTCACACAAAACAAATTACCCTGATACAGTCTGTCAACAAAAATTTATTCTTTATCAAATTGAGAAGTCAGGAATACACAGCTAAACAGGAAGGAATAAAAAAGTGTTTACACAATCCGTATGCCAGAGACTATTTTGTTTCTTGGGTTCGTGCAGTTGGCATCTGCAAAGGTGTTGAGGCTTCTCTTCCAGTGATAGAAAGCAGGGAGGAACTGATGGAACTCTTGTCTATGTTCAAACTGTCTCACCACTTGTTCTACACAGAAGCCATTTTTGCTGCCAGTCAGCAAGAAGTCAATTGGCACTTGTCACAAGCCAACGCAAATATCAAATACAAAGTGGTAAGTACACAATGAAATTTGAATTTTGGCTGAAGAAAGACACTCAGGAAGAAGACAATTTGGTGTGTATGTTCACTGAAGAATGCATGAATTTTCAGCCTGACTTTCTCTTTTCAGGTTTTTTCCACCTTGACAAAAACAATGAAACAACAACACCACTTTCAAACAACAAGGACATTTCTCTGGGGAAGTTCCATCACCACAGTCTGTGATCAAGGCTTTCTTCGCCCCATTTCCTTTGACCACCTCAAACCCTTTCCTGCAGAAAAATCCAGAAATTGCATGATTGTGGTGTTTGCTAAGATAGGAGGTCCTTACTATTCACCTATTCATTGCAGACTGAAGCTCCTGCTCAATGTTGTGTGTTTGAAGCAAAGAGCTGAGCCATTTAACTTTGATTCTAGTCAATCTTCCCTCACCTCATATTGTCCACACAACTCAACTTTCCTCCACAACAGCAAATGTTGGATGTTCAACTGGTGGAACACATCAAGCACTATTTTCAGAGAAAACAACATCCATTGCCAACACCCCACGTTCTTACACTATGCCCTTGAGGCGGTGGAAAGCACTAGGTTTCCACCTTTTCTGCTGACCATCAAACAAAACATGGCTGTCATTACAATCAGAACTATTCGCTATCACATTAAAATGCAGTACTTTGAAGAAAACAGCCAGTTGTCTTCTGAGGGTTTTTGCATGCAAACCAGTGAACCAATATCAGCTTCATTTGGATTGAATGTTATCTGTTGCTTTCACATGTCATACATTTCCACAGAGGTTGTATACACCATGAACTCAGACAGCTTTTACAGTGATGTTGCCAGTGATAAAATCTATCCATGCTCAAACCCACAAAACATCTCCAGGAAATGTTTAATGGAGAGACTAAGCTCTACAAATAAAAAATGCTCTCCTCTGTTTTGACAAAACACCATCAGGTGATTGCAAGCTGTTTCTGGTGGATTCTTATGATGATCCTGTTCATAAAACAGCAAACACAACAGAGTATATTTTCCAGTGCTCATCTGGCCAAAACATCAGTGGCAGCATGGTTGATGACTTTGTTACTGATTGTTGGCCAAAACCTGAAGATGAAGCATTCTTGGAGTCTTTGTTGAGATCCCGCACCTACCACTGGTGCCTCCTGTCTTATCAGATTCCTTGCAGGGAAGGGCACTCCAACTGTTTCAACACAACAGATATTTGTGTTTACAAAATGAACATTCACAAGAATTTGGTGCCTTGCAGAACTGGAGAACATATTCAGCAATGTAGAACATTCACTTGCAACTCAATGTTCAAGTGTCCAGAACATTACTGCATTCCATGGAACTACACATGTGATGGAAAGTATGACTGTCCAAAAGGTTTAGATGAGGCAACAGTAAATCATATGTGTGAGACAAACAGACTGTGCACGGATATGTTCAAATGCAGAAATTCTCAAACATGTCTTTCTTTCAAAGATTTGTGTGATGGCATTTCTGACTGTCCCCATGGAGATGATGAAACTTTGTGTGATTTGAACAGTATCACCTGCATTGGTAGCTGTGAATGTCTGACTTATGCTGTTCTGTGCTTGAACACCATTCTTCCACAGTCAACCTTTCTGACATCTTTTCTTGTCATTCATTTCAGCAAATGTGCATTGCCCAAAACTATAATTCTCCTTGCAACAACACATTTGACAATAATTGATTCAGGTTTAGAAGACATTTGTTCTGTGATGAAAACAATCAGTTCAGTGAAGACAGTCAATGTTGGGGACAACATCATCTTTGAAGTTTCAGAAAATTGCTTCTCATTGTCAAAGGAACTCAGAACTCTAGATTTGAACACAAACCAACTTACACATTTAGAGAAATGTCTATTTTGCTCTTCACAGCAATTAACATGCTTGAATCTTTCTGGAAATCCACTGAAGTATTTTTCATGAATTGCAATTTCAAGGGCTTCCAAACTGAAAACTCTTTCCTTTTTGGACATCACCAACTTACACATTGATCATGTTGATGAATTTCAAGAAATTTCATTTGAATTCTTGGAATCTGATGATCTCTTGTTGTGCTGTTTGGCACCTGCTGAAACTGACTGCTCACTCAAAGTGCCAGAATATATTTCTTGCTCCCATTTGATAGACTCAACTGAAGTCAGAGTAGCTATTTATGTGGTGTCCAGTTGGATTGTTGTTGCTTGTTTTGTGGTGATATCTTTGGAAAAACACGTATTTGTAAGAAAGCTGACCAAGTCAGCAGCTTTTAGTTTCATTGTTGTGGGCCATTCTGTTAGTTTTTTATTTTGTGCAATTTCATTCTTCATGTTGTGGATAGTTGATGTGATCCACTCAACCAATTTTGTGTTTGTGTCTTCCCAATGGAGGTCCAGCCCTTTCTGTCCAATTGTATCTTCTTTGCTTCTCCTCTTCATTATTTTGTCTGGACTCTTGCTAGGTTTGTTATCTTATTCAAGATATTCTCTCATAAGATATCCACTTGAATCTAGAATGAGGGAGACAAGATATGTTGTGAAGATCTTGCAGTTCTTGGGAGCAACATCAATTTTTGGCTCAATAATTTTTGCAAGTGTGCAATGGATGTATGAATCTGTTCTTGAGTCTGTGACTACAGTGGCACTGTGTTCACCATTTATTGATCCAGAAGGGCAAAAAGTGTTCCAACAATTTATCATTTACTTCACTGCAACATTTGAGGTGACAGTTGCTGTGTGTTGCAGTCTTGCCTACTCCAGTATGTATTTTGTGCTGATTGAATCTCAAACTGCCATGAAACATTCTTCATCAAAACAAGGATCAAATGTTGCGTTGTTGGCTCAGATTGTGGTGATGATTCTGTCATGTTTACTTTGCTCTGTGACTTCAAGCATGTTATTTGTTGCTTCCTTATTCTTGCCAGTTTACCCTTTCAGAATTTTGGAATGGGCAACAGTAATTCTTGTGCCTATGAATTCTATTGTGAATACAGTGATATTTATTTTTCTGTCAGTTAGAAGAATCCTCAGAGTGTGACTGAGGTTTGTTTGTCAAGCCAATCTGATGAAAAGTAAAAATGGGTTGTTTCATTGTCTGAGAAAGATGATGAAGAATTAGTTTGTGGATCAAATAACCATATGTACAAAGAAGTACACTTCAGTGCAAAACTTTATGTTGTGTTGCTGAAGGTAAGGGGCAGAGTGGACACCACCCTTTTGGGGCCTGGTTTTCCAATACAAACTCAATCACACAAATCACAAATACTCACATGTTTCTAATCAGGGTCAAGGTGTTTGATGGGCTGTCACACATCAATGTGAATCTTGCTTGAAACCCCCCAATAATGTGCTACATTTCAGCCATATTTTTTTTCTTCTTTCATCAAATATTTATCCTTTCTGTGACACTGACCTATTTGTACATCTCACCCCAAATTTTCAGCCCTTCCAAATTTGAACATTGTGGCCTAAAAACCCCAAAATTTGAACTTCCCAAAATCCTTATTGGCACATTATCCCCAACCACAATTGTACCAAAACAGCACAAAAATCTGAAATTGATCCTGGTCTTGACCATGACACTGCTGTACACTTACTTTTGGTTGACCGTGCCTGCATGTGCTTTCATTTGGGTCCCTTTTTTCAAGCGATCCCTAGTTGCGCAACCGTCCTCAAATTACCTAATAAATAATCAGAATTCCAAGAGACCTTGTGGCTGTTTTGAGTGCCACTTGGTTGCGAGGAGGGGGGCGGCGAGTTCCACCCTGGGAAGAGGAAGGAAAGGGCTTTTCACACAGATGACGCGGCGTCAAAATTTTTGTGCTCTCTATTGGGCATCATGTAAAATTTGACGCCCTCGCGTCAAAATTTTTCTGCCTGTATGAACATCCAACCAGACCTTGCTGCAGTAGCTTTCAAAGAGTTTCGCGCCAAGGCGCAAAGTGCTTGGATAAAGTCTGCCGCTGTGAAAATCCTCAAATAAACAAGGACAAAAACTGGCCTCTGGGCCACACGAACAGTATTTTCATCGCCTCATGGTGACACTCGTCCTGAATCAAATGTTCTTCGGATCCGGGTGCCCTGTCGTTCCTTTGGGCGGATCTGAGCCTGGAGCAGCCCACGTAACCACGTGCCCACGTGACCACGTGACCACGTGACCGTCCTGGTGTTCATTCTGATCAGTGGATCCAGAGGAGTTGAGGGAAACCCGCAGTCCTCAATAAAAAATCAGAACCTGCCTGGCAGGCAAAGTTTCCAATTGCAGTACAACTCAGGCACAGTGCTGTGAAAAAAGTCAGTGAATTTAGAACTCAGTTTTGTTTCGTGGCACCATCTTGATCTGAAACGGACCACACGAAACAGTTAATTTTCGACAGGGGCGGCAGTTCAAACCGGTTTCAAATGACATCAGTGTGATATTTCGCGGGTGCTAGTTGAGCCTGTTACACCGGTTCATTTTCCTTCGCTGATCAAGGCGAAGAAAACTTCGAGCAAAGTGAGGTTCAAAAAAGGGATGAAACAGCTTTCATCCTCACGAAACCCACCCAATACTGTGACAGAAAAAGAAAAAACAACTAAAAGTTTTGACAACTGCAATTAACTCGCGACACCACAAACACCAACCAATGTGACAAAAAACTTGAGAAAATTAATAGTTTTGGAAATTGCAATTAATTCTGGAAACAGATTGGTACCAGAGGGGGGGGGGGTCGGTCGAGATCTGGTTGAGGGAAGGGTGGCCTGAAGGGGCGCATCATGACAGGGGGCACAGGGACGACCCAGAGGGGTACAGACCAACATCATTTTAAAGTCAGGGTCCCAATCCCCAAAAAGGAAACGGAGAGACTGGTTTTGTGATCAGAATAAGGTTTGGTGCAAGCACGAGTAAAGATAGGTGAGGGTAGGGCACCAACCACACCCAAGCTCAATCGCTAATCAATTGGCAATTTTGACGCAGTCAAGAGAATTTAAAAGGTAAGATGGCATTTATTGTAGGCGAACCAGGTACTTTTCACTTGTGTCTGACTGATTACACCAACTATTCTCTTTTTTCAAACGTTGAAGACGAAGATGCTGATTCAGGAGTGGGCGGGGGGATGCAAAGGTTTCTACTGTCACGTGGAGCATCGAACTGGCAAAATGGCTGAATTTTCCAACCCAAGGGTGAAGCCATCACACTCATAAAAATGCCAAATTGTGTTGAAATCAAAATTGGGCCAATGATGTCAACTCGGGTGAGTAATCTTTTTTGCTCGCTGTAACAGAAATTGCCCCTCCCCTCTCAACCCTAAAATCCTTCACTCTGCACTTTGCAGTTGTAATGAATGGAGGGTGCGGTCTCAGTGAAGGAATTTGATCGCTTTCCGATTTGGAGCGACGCCGGTCAGGTGACGTCACTTGAACGGCCTCGCTCCAAATCGGAAAAGCGATTGACTTTCTCCACTGAGACCACACCTTCCAATCATTGTGCGAAGTCCATTGAGGGCGAAGCACCATGTGGTTGTGCAGTATATGGCAAGGTGGGTGAAATGTCCCCTGCCCCCTCCCCCCGCCAGACCCCCCTGCCCCTGGACCCCCCCTGCCCTTGGACCGCCCTGTCCCTGGACCCCCCCAGATTGCTGCTGTTGGATTTGCACTGATGAAAGAGGATTTGTGTTTGCATGACTTGTGGAAGACAAGGAGGACAAGGAAGAATCGATGACATCACCGGCAAGGGACTTCGCACTGCAGTTGCCTTGAGCACTGCTTCTTGTTACAACTGCAAAGTTCACCAGGAAACTTCGCTGGTTCTTTGATTTTCAAAGATTTCAGAACAACTGCCAATTCTGCAAACAAAACCCAGTTTTGCATTGCGATTTTGACGAGAAATAGACATCAATAGTCGCAGGCAACCGCTGAGGCGGAAGTGGATTTGACCGGAAGTGAACTGACCGGAAGTAGATTTTTGACCGGAAGTGAACTCACCGGAAGTAGATTTTGACCGGAAGTGAACTCACCGGAAGTGTATTTGACCGGCAGTGTCTCAATTGAAGCTGGATTGAGCGGAAGTGGAACCACAATGGCGCCAGCGTTCCTCTCAGGTGCGGAGGACAGGGACCTGGGACCAAATCAAAATGAAAACCAAACAACCAAAGCAACCATTTTGCTCGTTTTGCTGCAAACTGTTTTTTTTCGCTTTCTGTTGCTGGGAATATGGCACCTGAAGGTGCACGACGTCCGTCCCTGCAAATCTTTTTTTTCTTTGGCTTTGGGCAAAACCTGGAGCCCCACGACAAACGGTTCATGTGGACAGCAAACAAGTTTATCTTTAATTGTGAATTTTGTCGGCCTTTCTATCAGAATCACATTGTCAAAAAAAACTCAATTTTTAATTGAGGTTTTGCGTTTTTGTGCTCTTTTCTGTCTCATTGGATATTTTTTTCATTGAATTTGATCGAATTTGTTCAAATCACCGCGAGGTCCCTGGACCTATATTTTCCTGTTGCAGCTGTGTGTCTGTGTCTGCTGCTGGGCGCCGATGCTGGATGCACAGACGCGCACTACTGCAGGAGTGAATACGACCCTGAGGGACGGAGGTTCTACAGGATCTACTGGGGCCTGACTGTGGTACCACGTGACATTCCCGCTGAGGCTCTGGAGGTCCATCTCTATGTGAACTCCATCACCTTCCTCCCCACTGGAGTCTTCAGTCACTTATGTCAGTGTGAGGGACTTGCTTTGTCCAACAATCACATTTCATTCATCTACAAGGAGGCATTCAGTAGAATGGAATCTCTTCAGACCCTGGATTTGACAAATAACACTCTGTCAGCCATTGAGAGAGAAGCATTCACTGGGTTGTTTTCACTTGAGGAGCTGTATTTGGACATCAACAGAATTTCTGTCATTGAACCTGGAGCTTTTGCTGAACTTAAATCACTCAGACTCCTTTTCTTGAGGAACAATATTCTCTTCACTTTGGACCAAGGGACATTTTCAGGACTTGGTCATCTCCACAAACTGTGGCTTGACAACAACCAGATTACAACCTTGCAGGGAAGGTTTTTCAAGACACTGGAGTCTTTAAAGTATCTGCACTTGACAAGTAACATCATTACTTGCATTTCCAAAGAGACCTTTGATGGACTGGCTTCACTGGAAGAGCTGCATCTGGACATGAACAAAATTTTACAGATTCAGACAGGAAGCTTTGCAGAGCTCAGGTCTGTCCATCTGATTTCTCTGCAGAAAAATCTGTTGTCTTCCATTGAACCAGGAACCTTCACAGGACTGCACAGTCTCAGCAAACTGTTGCTATTCAACAATGGAATCACTTCAATTTGAAGTGGAGTCTTCAGAGATTTGATATCCTCACACACACTGGATCTGACAAACAACAGCTTGTCCTGTGTTTACCAGGGAACATTCAATGGATTGAGGTCACTACTCAGTCTCCACTTGGATAGGAACAAAATTTCTGTCATTGAGCCAGGAACCTTCACTGGGCTCAAGTCTCTCCCTCTTCTTTTCCTCAGGAACAATCTCCTCTCATCCCTGAAGCCTGGGATGTTCACAGGACTCAGTGAGCTGGAAACTCTTTACCTTGACAACAACCCAATACACAGCATTGAGGGAGGAGCTTTGACTCACTTGCACTCACTCAGAAATATCTTCATGGAGAATAACAAACTGAGAACTCTGAGCCCAGAAGCTTTCATCAGCCAACCCAGACCACTCAACCTTGACCTGAAGGCACTGCAGTGGAACTGCAGCTCCCTCTGCTGGTTGAAGCATGAGGAGCAGCATGGAACTGTATCCTGGAGTGATGGGTTTCCACCCAAATGTGAGGATGTCAGAGACTGGAGTTTTCTGCAGTGTGGGAATCCAGGTGAGTCACACTGAACTTGCTTGAGTGGCAAAGTAAAACAGAGAAAAATCTTCTGGGTTGGACAGTCCCAGTAGCAAGCAGAAGATGACGTGGTGGATTCCTGTATGGAAAGAGTACATTGTGTGTTGTGTTGCTATACGCTTTCCAAGGATGTCGCGTGCAATTCATGTTTAGGTCTGTGCCCAGAACCAGGAGGCATACCTCACTCAACCAGAACTGGGTACAATGGACCCTACACTCAGTGCTCCAATGTTACATACAGCTGTCATGGTGGTGGGGGAGGTGGAGCCATCTCCTGTCAGAGGAATGGAACATGGACCCAGAAACCATCATGCCAGGGCAAGTTCGTCCATGGGAGAACAGTTGCATTTTGAAATGGGTTTGGTACACACCCACAACTGATGATTGGAACTTTGTTTTGTTTGTTTGCAGCAATGGAGGCTGAGGACGGACAGACGGGTGTGTGTCACGAACTTGGGTCATGTTTGTTTCATTGCAAAATAAATACACTGACTGAACAGCGAGGGACACAAAATTGCTGAATCAGCACGTCAACCACGTGTCTCGTCCTTACTTGCAACATGTGGTCTGTGACATTTACAGTGAGTGTGACGGTGATATGGTGTGGTGTGGGAGGTGGGGTGGTCGCAGTGCTCACCGCTGCTGTGGTTGTGGCTGCGATCAGGCACCCCAGGTTCACCAGGTCAGTCAGGAGCACGCAAATCATTGGTTTTCATTGACATTCTCGTGTCAAATGGCAAATACGGAGGTCAAGCAAATACGTCCTTTCCTTTTCTGACGTGCCCCATTTGCCAGATCAGTGACACAGATACCATATATATGGCTTACTTGTCCTGGGCTGTATATACAGCTTGTTTTTCAAATTGCCACATCAGCCGTTTGCCAACAGATTCATTCTTTGCTCAAAAACCAGAAGAATTAATTTCAACAACCACAACCAGGAGTCAACTGTCCCCCCGAATGAAGCTGTTTGATGTCACTGTTCTTCACTTGTGCAGGAGGCAGAGGGAAGCAGCACCTCAACCGGCCACAGAGGCACAGGACGACGAGACTCCACCAACACCAACGCCACCTACCGCCCTGGCTATGACCCACATCCACACTGAGCTCTCCACACACACCACAGTCATCATTCCAGAGCACCTGACAGGGGTCTGAAGCAGTGACTGGGTGAGATGGCCAAGTTCAGAACCAGATTTATTTGTTTTGACCCAGTGGGGGTGCAGCATGTTTTTGTGTGGCCTACTGAGTCACAACACAATGAGTGTGTGCAGCAACCTGTGCAACAACCCGTCTACCAGCCAGTGAAGGGGAAAAATAGCTCCATGGAGCTCGCGGTGATTTGAACACAATCGCCTGAGCATGAGCATAATCCAGCAACTACTTTGTGCTCCCCGAGGATCTCCAAGTGCAAGGAATCAAAATGACCAACAAGACAAACTCAGTTATTCTATGAAAACGACAAAACACAACATGAGAGGTTTGTCATCATTGCGATTCAGACGAATTGGCAGAATAAAAGCAAGGAGAAACAACAAGTGTCCAACGCTATTTCAACAAAAACGTACACGGCCAGAAATTGCTCACAAAACAGACTTTCAACTACAGATTCAACAGATGGTGGTCATGAACCACATTTTCTCTTACAATTTATGTTTGTTCAAAAACAAGTTGTTGGCTTCTCCAGTGTCCAAAACTAGGAAATATGCAATGACATGTACAAATACATAAACATTTCTCAGCCTACTGGCATAACAAACTGACGACAGATCCAAAACAAGCTGAAGTATTTTCAATCAATGTACCAGCACAAAAAAGGTTTGGCTTCTGGAGAAATGTGTCACAAGCAACTCTTTCAAGCCATTTCGACCAGTGAGATTAGAGTTCTGTATTCCAATCAATCATCACCTCCACAAAACTCCATCAGCTGGGCATGGATGTCAGGGAAGACTATTGTTTTGTTCTGGGCATAAGGGGGAAGACTCAAACAAGAGACAAACCCTTCTTGTATTGCCTCCTGAAGCCAGGACAATCTGCTGTCAAACTGCAGGGGGTTATTTACAACAATCAACTTGACATGTCTGAAAGTGAGGGAAGGGTCCTCCCTTGGGCCAAATAGATCAGGAAGAGTCTCCAGTTGGTTGTTCCACAGGTGGAGATACAAGTGAGCGTGAGCATAGTTACCAGCCAGGAGACCAGGTGGAAGGAAGGACAGTTCATTGTTTGACAGGTCAAGCCTGAATACCTTGTAGGTCTCAGCAAATAGTTCAGGTGGTATGGAGGAAAGCTTGTTGAAAGACAGACCAATGTTGGTCAATTCATGTGTCTCTGAAAAAAGGGAAGGAGGGAGAGAAATAAGGATATTCTCACTTGCATCAAACTTTTCCAGACTGGCCTGATTCTCTAACATTCCATTGGGCAGTTGACTCAGGTGGTTGTTCCTCAGGGACAGAGACTGTAGATCAGGGAGGCCTGCAAAAGTGTGTGGCAAAATCTCACCCAAGTTGTTGCTGCTCAGATCAAGTGTTTCTAGATGGTCTAATCCCTCAAAAGTACCAAGAGATATCTCAGAAATTGAGTTTTCCTTGATGACAAGTTGCTTCAACTGCCCCAGATTGGAGAAGGCTCCATCTGGGATCTCACTGATGTCATTGGCATCTAATCGAAGAATTTCCAGGGAGTTCAGACCTCTGAAATGCTCAGAAGAAATGTGAGAAATTTTGTTTTGAAGCAGCCACAGTTCAGTGAGTCTTTGCAGATGGACAAACACACCAGTCTGAAGGGATGTGATTCCATTCTTTCTGAGGTAGAGTTTTTCAAAATGGTCAAGTTCTCTGAAATTGGCAAAGTCTTCTGCAGAAATATGGGAAATTTTGTTGTCAGACAGTTCCAACATGTTCAGCAGTGTCAGACCAGAAAAGTCAACACCTGGGATTGTTTGAAGTAGATTAGAGCTGAGTGACAACTCAGTCAGGGAATCCAAACCAGAGAATGCACCACGTGGAAAGTTTGTAAATTGATTATGTCTCATCCTCAGAGTTTTTAAATTTTTCAAACTGGAGAAGTATTCATTAGGAACATTGGTGAAGTTGTTGTGGCTGAGGATCAAAACTTCAAGACTGTCCAGCCCATCCAGACTGATGTCTGACAGATTTGGGACAGGAAGAACAGCAAGGTACAAGTACTTGAGTTGGTGCAAGTCAGAGAAAGTTCCCTGTGGGATGGAGCTAAGATCATTCCCTGACAAGTCTAGACTTTCAAGTGAATCCAGCCCAGTGAAGCTACTGGCAGAAATATCTGTGATTGAGTTCTGGTCTAGATACAAAAGCGTAAGATTGTTCAGATGTGAGAGGGCACCAGGTGGGACTTCAGTGATGCTGTTTATCTCCAGCCTCAGTTTCTCTGTCTCAGCAGGAATGTCTTGAGGGATGTGTGTCAGACCTTCATCTATTCTTCTGTACTCCTTGCTGTAAGGATCATAGTTGGCTTGGACACTTCCTTGTAATGCCTGGAAGAAGAAAATTGAATGCAGGTGTCTTGTCATTAGTTCTTCACTGAGAAAGCCCCTTTTCATATGTCAATAAATAGAGTGAATTCTCTTATTCTTAGAAAATGTTCGAAGGTGATGACTTTCCCTGATTGTGCAATAATAGAAAATCAAGGATGTACTTGCCAGCAGAATTCCAAGAGTCAAGTGGAAAGCAGCAATCATGTTGAGAGTCAAGTGTCTGATGCACAACCTTCAGCACCTTGGAAAGTTTTTCAAGACGAAAAACAAAATGGACCCAAACAGAGAAAAGCTCTCTTGCGTTTTGAGTCTGAAAATATGTTCTGTGGTATCATCCACAATGTAATTTGAGCAACTTGTAATTTCAACAATTTGCCCAAATTGCATAGAATTTGTTCACAATTTTCAGCCAGTCATCATTCTCATTTTCAGATGGAGAAAACTGTCCCTCAGGCACAGCAACACAAAGTCCCGCCCAGCTGCTCTGGCATTTGGGAAAGGACCCCACCTTGACCCTTCAAGGGTTCAACGTTTATTTTTGTGTCACGACAGGGTCATCATGATCCAACAAGGTCCAACATGGTTTCTACCCTGAGAACCCAACTCAAACCGTTTGCACATTGGGCTGACGTCAACTGCAAAATTTGACATCAAGCAGCAAAATTGATGTCTACTGCTTGAAGTCCACTGCAAAAATGGTGCAAACCATTCCTGACTGCAACTGCAAAATTCAATGTAAAAAGGCACATTGAAATGCTACTGGACATTCGTAGTCAATGGCAACTTTTTATGCAGTAAACTGAGGCTGGCCGAATATGAAAACAACTTGTAGGCAGGGTAAAAAAAAGGTGTGGTTGCAGTCCGCAGTTGACGTCGACGTCACCAATATGGAAACCCCTTTGAACAGTCCAGACCCCCCCAGGGTCCAAACCAGGACCTGACTGAAGTCACACTCTGTGGCAACAAACGTGTCATACAGTTGCCGCATTTGGACATGACGTGTTTTCCTTGCCTGCTTTTTAGAACAACCTGTTGTTGTGGCTCAAGTCCCATCGACTACAACAAAGTCTGGCTGTTCTGGGTTGTATTGAATAGCTCAGTGAGAACACGCAATCAGTACCTGCACAGAAACTTTCTCATCATCTCTTTCTGGGTCTGAACTGCACTCCCTCCTGACATGGATCACTGGAGAATGCAACTTTTGAGACACAGCTGCAGAGGGACCATCTCCATATGGGAGAATATGAAGGTCCAGGTTCACCACTGGACTCACAGTTGATTCATGTTTTGGAAAGGATAAAAGACATCATACAGTGACACTGCATTTGTTGCAAAAAGAACAAAAAAGGCAACATACGAGTGGCGTTTATTTGCATCTGCCCTTTTCCATCAGTTTCATGAAATCACAATGAAATACCCCAAAATGGGGATGAACTTGCAAGTGTGGCTGCACATAACAAATCAAAACAGAAACATGCTCGGCTCATCCGTCTGTTTTTTCAACAAAATTCCATTCAGGAAAAAAATTCATCACATAGTTGCTGACTTCTTCCCTCATCAGTCTGATCATGCATTGCTCACCCAGTATTGTCCCTGGTGCACAGCTCAATCAGCTGATCATGTATCTCTGGGTAAAGGATGGTCCTATTGCCCCCAAGGGGGATACTGAGACATTTCACCCACATATCCTCTATTGCCTCCTGAAGCCAGGAGAGCCTGCTGTCAAACTGCAAGGGGTTGTTTGAAATTACCAGCCTGACACCTTTGAAAGTGAGGAAAGGGTCATCCCTGGAACCAAACAGATCAGGCAAAGTTTCCAGTTGGTTGTTCCACAGATACAGGTAGAGTCGATTGTGGGAGTAGTTGCCAGCCAACAGACCTGGTGGGATGGAGGACAGCTGGTTATTTGACAAATCAATGTTGGTTATATTGTGTGTTTCAGCAAATAACTCAGCTGGGATGGAGGAGAGGTGATTGTAAGACAGATCAACATTCTCTAAATTGTGGGTCTCAGAAAGCAGGGCAGGATGGAGAGATACCAAAGCATTTTCACTGACATCCAGTTTTTCTAAACTTGTCTGATTGATCAGCAGCCCATTTTGCAGCTCACTCAGTTGGTTGTCTCTCAGGGAAAAGGACTTTAGTTTTGGGAGGCTTTCAAAAGAGTCCACTGGAATTTCCCTCAAGTTGTTGTTGCTGAGATCAAGAACTTGCAGATGATTCAATCCCTCAAAGGTTCCAGAAGATATCTCAGAAATTGAGTTGTCAGCCAGCAGAAGCTCCTCCAATTGATTCAGTTGAGAGAAAGTTCCATCTGCTATGACAGGGATGTTATTTTTGTACAACTGGAGGATTTTCAGAGAGTCCAAGCCTTGAAAATGTTCTGATGAAATATGAGAAATTTTGTTTTGAAGTAGTCTGAGGACAGTTAATCTGTGCAAATAGATGAAAGTATCAGCCTGAAGGGAAGTGACCCCATTCTTACCAAGATTCAATATTTCAAAATTGTCCAAGTCTTTGAATGGGAGAAAATCATCAGCAGTGATCTCTGAAATTTCATTGTCATACAGATCCAATGAATTGAGAGTTTTGAGATGAGAAACATCAGGGATTTTCCTCAAGAAATTTTCACTGAGTGACAAGATCTCAAGAGAATCTAAACCCCTGAATGCCTCAGCCCAAATGTCTGTGAAATGGTTTTGTCTCAGGTACAATTTTTGCAAATTGCTCAAACCAATGAAGTATCCATCAGGAATCAATTCAAAGTCATTTTGCTGGAGAAACAAAACTTCCAGATCATGCAACCCCTGAAGGCTTATGGCTAGTGCATAGAATACATGAACATCAACAAGGTACAAACTCTTGAGCTTGTGCATATGCGACAGTGTTCCCTGAGGGATAAACCCCAGATGATTGGATGACAAGTCAAGTTTTTCAAGACAGTCCAGCCCAATGAAGCTTCTGGCTGAAACCTCAGTGATCAAGTTTGTGGACAAAGACAATTCTTTCAGATTGGTGAGGTGTGATAGAGCACCAGGTGGGACTTCAGTGATGTTGTTTCTCTCCAGTCTCAGTTTCTCTGTCGCAGTTGGAATGTCCTCAGGGATGTGAGTCAGACCTGAGTCTGCGCTGTTGTACTCCTTCCGGTTCCGGTCGTAGTAGCCATGGGCTCCAACAGCTGATACCTACAATTGTGACATTGAATTTCCACATGCTCTCTGTTGCCATTGTGTTACATTGTTTGAAGTTTGCTGGTCCTCTCTGTCAGTCATGGTCAGCTCCATTGTTTGTCACAGTAGTTCTCCAACCTGAACACTTTTCTTTCTGGAAAGTCCAAACCCAAAGGAAAAGAGCGAAAGCACAGCATTCAGAATAAATGTGGGGAAGTTACCAGCAACAATGCAAGCGTGATGCTGACATTCGCCATTGTCAGAAGAACCAAGTTGTCTCCTGGACAATCCTTACAGTCCTGCAGTCTTCTTTTCTTGTGCAACTTTCTCCCTGGATGGAAAACCCTGTGTCCGATTCCAAACTTGTGAAATGCTGTAAAATTGTCGGGTTCAATTGTGGCAACACAGTTCCAAATGGGTTGGGTTGGGTCACCATATTCAGCAATTTATCTCCCAACGACAATTTATCGTTGTGGCCTATGCAGAACAGGGCAATTTTCGCGTGAAAACACTGCTATGAAATTGATGTGAATATTTGATTGGCTGTCAATCAACGAAGGGCCACGTGGTTTTGTTTGATGCAGTATTTGGTGGATGGCCCAGTGTGCAAGCTCAGATTGAACAGATGGCCAGCTTCCCCTTATTTTGTGCTGGTGTACAGAGGGGCAGCATCTGGTATTGACTGAGAGGGTTGGGATGGGCTCCTTGCTCGTCCAGACAGGTGTCCATCTGGGGCTCAGTCCAGGGGTCAAACCTCCAACTTTGAACTGATTGGGCACCCATAGGGAACAAATCTTTATGATACACGCTGAGCATGAAACATCATATCACAACGTCACAGCCTGGCACCACTGGAAGCCTGTGTGTGTGTGTGTGTGTGTGTGTGTGTGTGTGTGTGTGTGTGTGTGTGTGTGTGACGTGTGTTCTGACTTGTGTGTGTTTTGTGTGGTGTTTGTCTCTGTGACTACAGAAACAAATGTCTGCTGTGTGTGGTGTATATGTGCATGTTTACAAAAAATTTACATTGAGATTTAGAAAAACAGAGCAGTTTCAAACAAGACTCATTTCAAGATCAAAGCTTACAAGTTTTCGGAAGAAAACAAAAAAAAATCCTTTTTCTCATTGTGACTTTACAAAACAAATTGAACTGATTGATATTCAGAGCTGGAAACCATTGAACCCATTGTAGTAGAGTCCTCCACCACTGAGTTCAAGAGGAGTGTCATCAGTTCCATCTGAATACAGCACTCTGACCACATCACCTGAAATGGGAAACACAAAGACAATGGACTGGAATTTTACATTCAGATGTCCATTGATGTTCCCAATTCAACAGTTCCTGACACTATGACTGTTTTGAAGTATTGGAGCCAATCAAAATATTGTTTTCAGCTCTGCAGCATTGTTCACTCACCTTCCATGAGGTGAACAACCCCACTGCATGTTCCTTGTGCAGTATCAAATCCACTGACTCCATCTGCTTTTGTTGAACAGACCCTCACATCATCATTGGCATAAATCTGAAAATGACCCCTCTCTCCTTCCTGAACCAACAGGTAGGTGGAGAAATAGTACAGGCCAGCTCCACCAGGGTGGACAATGAAACAGCCAAATAATTCCTCATACCTGTTCCAAACAACACACATGTCTTCCCATCAAGAAACCCAGAAACACACTGATTTTTTCCATATTGAAGTCAGCAGTGATGTTCACCCATTTCCTTCATTCAGCAAAACTTCATCAAATACAACAGGAGCTTCATCTCCAATAGTTTCATAAGACAGAAGTACTGAGTGGAAGGCAATAGTTGCTGGAAATTCAAAAAATTGTCTGTTTGTTTGAAAAACACACAAAGCAGAAAAGAAAATGTAAAACTCTGAAAGACCTTACTGTTTAGAATTTCTTCCAGATGTGCTATTCTACCAACCATAGAAGAATCAGTGATTTTCAGGTCTGAAACAATAATAACATTTGTTCAAAATTGTGAAAAAGAGAGGATGCTTCTATCAACCTGAAAATAGAGCAATTTCCATGACACAAAGCATTTTGTAGAAAAGAACAACACACCATTTCACAAATTTGTTTTCATCATTTGTGAGAAATGTTGTGTGGTGAAAATCTTTCTTGTTACACACAAACTGGGAAACTGGTGGTGTACAGTCAAGACCAGAAACAACAAGGCGCTTACCATCAACATCTTGTTCAACATCAATGATTCTTTGTTGCTGAGTCAGGTCACTGTCTGCTAAATCACTGACATTGGCCTGGATATCAATGACCCTTCCCTTTATGTCCAGCAGGTCTGTCTCAACATTCATTACTTGCTATTCCAGCTGCTCCACCCTGTCTTCTGTTGTGACATTGGGAACCACTGCTGATAAACAATTATTTCAAAGAACAAGCTGCAAGGGCTTCATTACCAACCAGTGGGTCTACAATGCAGTCAGTTTTCATTCACCCTCATCAGGTTCAAACTGACAAATACACTGAGAGTCCAGTTTGGCCTCAACCTGAGCAAGTTTGACAGAAAATTCGTCTCTGATGTGTTCTTTCATCTGATCAAGTTTGATAAGAAGCTCCCTTTGCCGACTGGATGCTCTCTTCTGCAGAAGAAGCCAGATCAGCTTCACAAATTTGCAGTTCATCCTCCTTTAAATTCATTTTCTTTGTTCAAACACTCTGTCAACGCTTTGCAATGACCACCTCACTGCAAAAGTATTCTCCCTCTATCTGCCATTGTCTTGCATTTTGCATTTATTGCTCTCTGCTTTCCTGCCTGGCCAACTTTCCCCTACTTCTACCTTCTGCCCCCAAAACACTGAAACTTACATCGAATTCTTCCAATGCTACAAACTCTGTGTTATGCCACACTGCAGCCCAAAAATGACAACCAGATAAAGTAGCATTTTGCTTGAAAATGGCAAGTTTGCAAATGGTTGCTTCAGCGCAAGCGAAACTTCCATCTGTTTTATGAATTTATGTTTGAGAAGTAAGTGCTTGAGAACATGACCGTCTGTCCTCGACACAAGCGAGTGTCAAACAGTTCGGCTTTTCCCAGGAAAACTATCAGCAAAACAAGCGATGGAGCTGTTGTTATTTTCCCACCAAAATATCCAGGATTTACTCAAAAAAAAAACAAACAAAATAGTGAGCAAGAGACCTGGTGTAGGTGCAAACTTTTGGCGAACGTTTTGCATCCTGCGGGCACAAAACCGGACATTTTGGGATTGGTTTTTGCGTTCACTTGGGAGCACCCAAGCCCCACCCAATACGCTCAATATGTGGCAGCAAAATGTGGTTAGCAGTGCAGGATTCAGCAGAACAAATGAGAAAAAATTGTATTTTTGTTTATATTTCAAAGCACAAGAACATTGGAGAAAGATACTCCACCAAACACCAAGTACATGTCAAAGAATCTTGGTCTGCAACAGAGATGCATGTTCAGGCACAAAAATAAAGTGTCCTTGCTTTCAACACCACACATAAAGCTGTCCTCCACTTGAAAGAATTGAGAGTGCCTGTGTCTTGAATGAAAAAGACAACAACAAATGAACATGTTGGTTCTTTCCAGCAATTCCTCTCCCCCCCAATAGAAAAATTCTGCCATCTCTTGTTTCACCAAAAATCTCACTAACAGATCTTTTTTGAGTGTTCTTCAAACATTTGTTCATGTGACAGGTATTTGGTTTCTAGATGCATGAGTGGTGCATCTGAACCATGACAATCACCACACACTCTTGCCAGGGTCTAATGAGTCAACAAATCAGCGAACAGTCCACATGGAATCATGAATCCAGTTGTGTGGTCAGCTTATGGTCTGTGTGATTTCTGGTTTCTTCATCATCAGGAGGGAGACAGGCACCTGATCCACCATCCTCTCCTGGATGTTTCTCACTTTTATTCACTAAAAGGTAGTTTGCCTTTTGGTCTGCAAGTACAGATTGTGTTTTGAATAAAATACAAGTCACAAGCTGAAAAAAAATTGAACAAGAATATATTTTGCATTTGTAGTCTCACCAAAGAATTCATTGAGTTTTTGCCTGATCTCAGTGAATGTTGGCCTTTCATTTGGATCCCACTTCCAGCAAGCAAGCATCAGGCTGTATCTGTTTGAAAATGCATAAATATCAAAATCATCAGGAAAAGAATGTTGCTGTCTCAATGAATTTCCACTCACAGTTGGTCATCTTGGAGCATATGTGGCTTGCACAGACGGTTTCCTGCTTTCAGGTGAATGACCAGAGCAAGGTTGGGAACTTCAGTGTATGGAAAATCTGCACAGGTGTATATCTCCCACAGCAACACACCAAATGACCACTGTGAACAGAACAGAAATTCCAATGTGAAAAGAATGGAATGCATTCTTAAGTGCACAATTCTGGCCATCGTAGCTCATAACACTTACCACATCACTTTTGATTGTAAAAGTCCAGTTTGTGAGTGACTCTGGACTCATCCACCTCACAGGTAACTCCACTGAAGTATTCTCTTCTTTGTAATATTCCTTGTCTTGCACATCTCTTGAGAGTCCAAAATCAGACACTTTCAGCACCATATTTTTGTTGAGCCTGGCAGAAAGGGTTTGGAATATGTTACCAATGACAGGACTCAAGTGATGAGAGCAACAGGCACTGAACAAACTCACATGCAGTTTCTAGCAGCCAAGTCACGATGTACCACATTCTGATTGGACAGATATTCCATACCATGTGCTGCAGCCAATGCAAATGACTGTTGTTCATTTTCAGAGATAATCTACCAAGACATTGAAACATTGGTCAAGGCAAGAAATCAGAAAGTATTTTGAGTCTAATTGTATCAACTCTTTTGTTCTCAAGTACTCACTGCCTTGTTTTGTTTGAGGTAAGTTCTTAGGTTACACATCATGAGAGGCAGAATAATACAGGGCCTGTTCTCATGCACTGTAACTCCCAACAGTTTCATGACATTGGGATGCTTGAATTTTCTCATGATGAGTATCTCAGCCAGAAATTCCTCCACCATACAGCAGTCCAATTCCACTTCAACTGAAATCAATGACAGTTTTGAGAGTAAAACATCACCCTTATATATCTTGACTGTGCTTCCTGAAAGTTTTGAAATTTAGTTTGAGGACATTTCAACCTTCGACTCTTTTTGACATGAAATTCTTCGTGTGTCCTGAGAAATCCTTCGAATGTGTCTGCATATTTTCCTGGCAAAAGAATTTTACACACGAGACAGCATTTTTATGCAGGTGCAAGGACCAGCCCATCACTTGTGAGCCTGCTGGGGAAAATGTTGGATGGAACAGTCAAGTCTTTGGTTTGTCTCCACACAGGTTATTTGAGAACGTACCTTTTCTCTTTTTAATGGCCACTTTGAGTTTTACATTTCTTCTCTGTTCCAAAGTGCCTGACCACACCACAGCAAAGTTTCCTGTAACGGAAGGTAAGCAATGAGCAAACCAAGTTGAAATAAAAACACATTTCCAAAAAAACTGCTCCAAATGTTTACCATGCCCAATGTACTTGTCAATGCAGATTCTTTGGGGATCAACCCAGCTTTGTCTCACTTCATTTGCTAAATTATTTGTCAGCTTCTGAGTTAAGTTCTCCAGAGTTAGTTCTGAATTTGTTTGTTCTGATGGTCCAGGAAAACCTTCTGATTTGTTATTGTTTTTGTGACATGTTCTACAAAACATAGAGGTATTGCATCAAAAGTAAAAATTCTGGTCAGAACAAGTGACACAATTATACAATTACCATTGTTCTTGGGACAGAAAATACATTTGAAATTTACCTCCTGAGTTGAAGCAGAAGCAGTGTGAAACTGACAGAGATCAGTGCCATTATCACAATCATAAAAGTGTTGCTCCTGCCATCTGTCTTCCTCATTTTTACAGTTGTCACAAAATAGGTTTTGTCAGTGTGCAGCTGTGTTGTGAAGGGGGCCAAGGTTTCTGCAACACAACAAGATTCATATATGCAGGTTTGACAGGAAGGATAATCAAACCAAAAGGGAATCCTCACCACTACAGTTGGGTTTGGGAGACCACATCCTCATGTTGTGACAAGTTATGTTTTCACTTTCTCCATCAGAGCAGTTGAAGGTCACATGAAATCCCAGGTAGTATGGTCCACTGTAGCTGGTTCTGGTGGAGAAGGCAGTGCCTCCAGGCTCTGGACAATGTCCTGAATTATTCAACAAAAATGAACCCAAAAAACAAATCTGATTGACTGAACTGCTTGACCCAGGATCCTGGGAGCATCCTCTCTTTTGTAGACAGTGTGATGTTGTGTACTCCCCAAACACTGGAAAAACGTAACCCGAGGCCCCATATTACATTGCGCTTACATCATCCATATTGCATAACAATTGCATCATCACTGATGCAATTGTGTGGCAATATCATGACACATAAAAATGAGTCGTGCAGGATGTAGGTGAATCACTAGCTGTTGCAATGCACCTTGTATGAAAGAAACAGGGAATGCATTGTATCTGCGACATACCTGGATTTCCGCACTGAAGATTTCTCCAGTCTGCTCTAGCAGTACAGGTTGGTGGTCTCTCAACTGAGGTAAGGTCGGCAGTTCCATGTTGCTCTTCATGTTTCAACCAGCAGAGGGAGCTGCAGTTCCACTGTTGGAATGAACTAGACAAAGCCAAGTGCAATGGGTGTCTGGGAAGATTTATGAAAACATTAGGATTCAAAGTGCTCAGTCTGGTATTATTCAACCAAATTACTTTGATGTTGTGCAGATCATCAAGTGATCCCACCATAAGATGCAAAATTGGGTTGCCAACCAGGAAAAGATTTTCAAGCTGTCTAAGGCCACTGAAAGCTTCTTGTTGGATGGATGATATTTGATTCCTCTCCAAGTGAAGAGTGAGGCATTGGTACAGGTGCCTGAAGGCTCCAGCAGGAAGGTTGTTGATGACATTATCCTGCAGGTAAACCCTCAGAGCCTGTCCAGGAATGTCAGTGGGCACAGCAGACAGATGACACTTGTTTCTTTTGAACCACCTGGTGACTGGATCAAAACCATGGATGTAGTTCTCCTGTCTCACAGCATCAGCATCTGACAGGAAGAGGAATAAGCAAATTGAAAAATGTGAAAACAAATGTGCTTGGACACATATTGAGGACATAATCTGACCATTCTCACCTGTACAAATTGGAGTCTGGATCCACTTTCCATCCACCTGACAAGTGACAGTGTGATTACATGTGTAGATAAGATGAGTCCCTGGGTTGTAGGGACCATTGTAACTGGTTCTGTAAAGAAGTGAGACACCTCCTGGCTCTGGACAAACGCCTGAAATGACAGCAACAATGGTTCTGAATTTTTTGATGATTCAAACAACAATTGGATGGGTAAACTTGCACAGTGACAGGCAACATTTACCTGGATCACCACAGAGGAGAGAACTCCACTCTGCACCATCTGTACATCTGAGAGTCTCATGCACCTTCAGAGTCCCATGCTGCAGCTCATGCTTCATCCAACACAATGAGCTACAGTTCCACTGACCAGGATTCAGTGGAGAACTCAATCTAAGGACCAAAGGCCTGGGTACATTGATGAAAAGGTCTGGGCTGAGGGTGGTCAGTTTGTTCATGCCCAATGATATGCTTCTGATTGAGTGGAGAGAGTCAAACACCCATTCCTGAAGCTTAGAAATGTTGTTGCCATCCAAGTTTAGCCAAGCACATTGGGGCAAATGGTTGAAAGCTCCTGCTTCAATTACAGTGATTCTGTTGAAGGCCAAGCTCAGATTTGTTAGCTTTTGCAACCCAATGAAAATATATTTCTCAAGAAAGGAAATGTTGTTGTCTGTCAACAGCAGCATTGTGCAACTCGCCAGATGCACATAGATCCTGAGTGCGTTCAGAGAAATTCTGTTGTTTTGGAGGTGTAAACCTTTCAGATTGCTCAATCCTTCAAAACACTCACTCTCCAGAAATGATATTCTATTGTCACTGAGATCCAAATGCCTCAGTTTGTTTAGCCCATAAAAGGAACCCTGCTTGATCACAGCAATTTTATTTTTGTGGAGACAGAGTTTGATGAGATTCTTCAGTCCTACAAATGTCCTATTTTCAGTTGCAGAAATACTGTTCAATTGGAGATACAGGTTTCTAAGCTTTCTCTTTCCATCTTTTCTTCCAAACAGTCTGTGATCAAGAACTGTAATGTTGTTTTCATGGAGCCCCAGCCACATGAGATTCATCAGCCCAGCAAATGGTCCATTCTGAATCAGAGTGATGTTGTTGTGCTCCAAACTCAAGGTGCCAAGTTTGGCCAGTCCAGTGAAGTGTGTGCTGTCAATCACAGAAATCCTGTTGTGATGTAGTGAGAGAAACAACAAGTTCTTCAGACCCAAAAATGTTTCATTTTCAAGAACAGAAATATTGTTATTCTCAAGATGTAAGTCCCTGAGAGTATTAAGTCCCATGAATGCTCCCTTCTGGATGACAGAAATTGTGTTGTTGTGGAGAGAGAGCCACACAAGGCTGCTTAGTCCTGTAAAGAACCCCTGTTCAATGACACAAAGTTTATTTCCTGGCAGATGCAGTCTAAGCAGATTATTCAGTGAAAGGAATGACCCATGTTCTATCACAGAAATTTTGTTCTGTTTCAGATCTAGTTTCTTGAGCTCCTTCATCCCTGCAAATGTTCCATTCTCAATCAAATCTATGCGATTGTTGTGCAAGTGCAGTTCTTGTAGCTTGTTTGTCCCTGCAAATATTTTGCAGAAAATTACAGAAATTCTGTTGTGAGACAGATCTAACATGGCCAGGGTAATCAGCCCTGTGAAAGAGTTCTTTTGAATGATAGATATTCTGTTGTGCTCCAGACTGAGAGTTGTGAGCTTGATCAGTCCTGTAAAAGATCCCTTTCCAATAATAGAAACTTGGTTGTGTTGTAGTGAGAGAATAATCAAGTTGTTCAGCCCAGCAAATGACCCATTTTCAACAACAGAAATATTATTTTTTTCAAGATGCAGCTGTTTGAGTTTCTGTAGTCCTTTGAATGACCCTTTCAACACAGAAATCCTGTTGTGATTCAGAAGTAGATGTACAAGGGTATGCAGGCCAGTAAACATTCCATACTCCATCACCTGAAGTCTGTTGCTAGCCACACGTGACACTGTGAGGCATTTCAGCTCTGCAAATGACGTCTTCTCAATCTCTGAAATTTTATTCAGATTCAAATCAAGTTCTTGAAGCTGAGTCAACCCAATGAATGATCCATTGACAATCCTAACAATGCTCTTGTTCAACAAGTGCAGCTCTTCAAGCCTGCTGAGTCCATTGAATACTCTGTCAGGGATCGAATATATTCTGTTGTGTGAGAGATCTAATACTTTGAGGTTCTTCAGACCTGAAAAGGATCTGATATGTAGCACAGAAACTCTGTTGAAACACAAATCTAGTTTTTGGAGCTTTGTCAGTCTTCTGAATGTTTCACTCTCCAAAACAGAAATGTTATTGTGGCTCAGAAACAAATTTCTCAGGTTGCTCAGTCCTGAGAATGATCCCTTTTGAATCACAGAAATTCTGTTGTGCCTCAAGTTAATCTGTGTGCATTGAAAGAGTTTGCTGAACACTCCAACATGAAGAGAAGATATGCAATTTCTGGAAAGTTCAACCACTGTGGTTCCAGGAGGAATGTTGTGTGGCACCTCAGCAAGCTCCATGTTTCTCCAGTAACAGTCTGTGTTTGCTGTCAGCAACATCAGCACAAGTGCATCTGATATGAGGTGCTTTACTTGCTGGCTTCTGAAATGCTGAATGTTGTTTGACAAGCAATGCAACCATGTTGTTTCATTCCCACAATAATCTGGCATGATGGTCAGTGATTCACATAGGTACCAAACTGTGTGACTTGAGAGCACAAAGTGAGATTGAATGAATCAATGTCTCACCAAGAATATTGGACGTAACAGCAGAAGGAAAAGTGCAAAATTGTCACAACACATCTGTATCACGTGTCACTGCATGCAAGAAAGTTCAGAAGACAGACATGTAAGGCCAACCTTTTGTTTGTGGCTGCAGTATCACATGGCAATTCAGCAAAATGACTCACCTGACACTTTGCATCAAGGAATTTCCAACTTGTCAAATTGCAACAATGGATTGGCTGTGTGCATGTCTAAGAACATAAGGACTGTCAACATGACCACATTTGAAAGACTTTCTCTCCCACCTGTTGGTTTTGTTTGAAGCTGTTCAAAGTCAGTCACCATTCCTTTTCCTGTGAGTACTCACATTTTCTGCAGAGCTGTAGTTGTCAGTGCGAAGCGATAGCAATACCTCTCAGTTCTGATTTCACAAATTGACCCTTTTGTGCTCAACAAATCAGGCGTGTGTTGTGCAACGTCACCTGACAGTAAATTGTCAATTACAAATTGATGTATCAATAGAGAGATTTCCGCCTTGAGGGCCAGTCTCATTCAAGACACCAAACGGATCGTTTGTGACATCACAACAGTACACAGCGCGGCACCAGCCTCACACACTGAAACATCAAAGACAAAACACTCAGTTTTGCGGGTTTCTCCTTGCCGAGTATGGTGGACATGGCTCTCTTCAATTTGAGCTGGTCGGAGCCCGCTCCGATCACGTGCTCAGTAAAACCAGAGGACCCCAGCAGCTCCACACCAGCGCCCCTGTACGAAGTGTGTACTCCACCAGATGGCACTGGAGGCGGCACGTTGTATCCCGGGGTGACGCCCTCAACACAGGCGCGGCAAACATGCAGTACTTATCTCACATTGTGACGTCACGCAATGACTGGTCTCCATTCGAGAATCATTCGTTGGGAGGTTCGTCATTACACGAAGCTGAGTCCAAGTTGGCCATCGCAAATCACACATTGGTTGAAGCGTCAAATTCAAGACCAACCGTGACTGCCGTTCTGGACTCAGATGCGCTTGTCTTTGGAATGGACTCTTCAGAGGAAGATGGCACAGACGCGCCAAAGGAAAAAAAAAACTTTCCTGCGATCATCAGCAACAAGTGACGACGAGATTCCAAAGTGGGGCAACTGTTCCCCAAGTTGGAGTTTTGAATTTCAAATTGAGTGAATCTGCTTGGTTGAGCTTCTCATTCAATCCTTGCTGGAGTGAGGTCAGAGGTCAGCGGGACCAAAACCTTCGTTGGCGAGTCAAAGTTCAAAGATCACTTCCCACAAATTCCCACAAATCGTGGTGTCTGAGTGACAGGGCGGTGACATATTTTCTTTCATGATATTTCTGGCCCCGTTGAACTTCTGAATCCAGTTTGTGTCACTCTGCTTGAAGGCACCAAGAAACACAAAGGAATATCATGCAGCAAACACAAACAAGGATGTTCACATTCTGGAGGTCTACTTGGTGCTGAATGCATGGAGCCTGGTCACATCAGTTGTGAACACAGAAGGAAACAATGGGGGGTTACACAGCACCAAGCTTCTGGTGAGCCCAAAGAAGCAAAAGCCCAAAATTGGCTACCCACTTGTTATAAAAGCAAACATTTGTTCTAACTCTCTCTGTTTTCACACCACATGTAGCTGGTTTCATGAAAATAGATTCTGTACCAATCAAGAGAAGCAGAATAACTCTCAAATGGGTGGGTCCTCAATTTATAGGAGGTGCTCAGGAAGAAGTGTAAACAGTGTGAATATATTTCCCAAAATTTATTCACCATTTAAATAAATTATACACCTGATTCAGTTGTTTAAAAACAAAGCAAAGCTGTACAGACAAAAGAAATTGAAAAGTTGTTTTTGAACCTCATTCTTTCTGTCCCACCAAATAACCCTGGCTGTCACCCATCGCCATTCCCAGCTTCACTTCCCACACTGAGGCCTCACTCTGCTGTTCACACCAGTTGTTATACAGTGGTTCCTCTATCTGGAAAGAAGATGAATGTCATCACAGTCCCAGCCTCCATCACTCTCACTGCTCTCATCCTGACCCCAATCTGTTTCATTTGGCTTTTCTCTCTGAAGCTTTCCCCCATTTCCTCTGTGGCTCTGTCTTTCCTTTGCTTCCTTTGTGACATCTTGGACCTGACAGTGAAATTTGTCTTCTTCATAGCTGAAGTCATTCCTCTTTGTCTTGGGTCTTGCTCCACCTGAATTTTGCATTTTGAGTTTGTTTTCACAGCTGGCATCATTTGCCCCTTGTCCATTGTTCTGTTTTGAGCTGCCACACCTCGCAGAGGTGTTCTCCACATTTCCCACTTGTTCATTTCCAACCATTAAATCAACCTGATGCACATCTGCCTGTACAATCCAATCATCTTCTGGATAGTCATAGCTTTCTGCATTATCAGTCATAGCCCAGTGTTGCTCAGCATTTTCTGGAACCAACTTTCCTTCATTTGCACCATTACCATCTTCATTGTCACTGTCCACAACTACTGCCCTCAAGTTCCTCCCCCTGTTTGCATTATGTAGCAAAACTTCTGCGTTCCTGATTGCTTTCGTGCCATCTTCATTGATGTGCAAGGGCTTTCTCACCATTGGTTTGGTTTCATTCATTTTGTACTGAACTTTCTTGCACTGAACTTGCTTCACACTTATTTCTGGATCCCTATCATTGACATCCAAAGGTCCAGCTGCAGCAGCAAACATTGTGTCTTCCAGTTGTATCCCTTCATCACCAACCAAGTCCATATGATCCTCATTATATTCACCATGAAGCCTCTGAGCTATTTCTTTGTTCGTCTTCCTCTTGATAGCTCCAAAGAATTTGTTCAATTTTTCTTTCAGTGCTGCCAAATTTGAAATGGGTTTCTCCTTTGGTTCTCCCAGAAGAGGGTTCTTTTGTGGCTGCTTGAGTTGTTTGAGTGGGACCCTGGGCATGGCATACCTGAGCCTCTTCTTCATCACATGCTGGTGAAAAACAAATACAATCAGAAACAACAGGTACTCAGAGCATC
>JAAUXT010092763.1_pt1 | contig 32269 bp, 33 predicted proteins | sample 7278171 | NCBI WGS metagenome assembly JAAUXT01 (sample SAMN14350112, study PRJNA611818) | marine sediment metagenome | isolation source: surface marine sediment (1.8m) | place: French Polynesia: Moorea | collected 2018-08
CAAAAGAGCCCTATGATCCCAAATCAATCCTCATCTTGACCATGAAACTGCTGCTGACATACTTTTAGAAGAGGCTGCCTATAGGTGATTTGATTTCGCTCACTCCGATTTCGCTCGCTTTTTCCAAAAGCTCACAAATCGGACCAAGCTCCTCAAATCACCTAAAAAGGGAACCCAGACAATATGCTTTTTGCGTCTGTCTTATCTGCTGTTTCTTTGTTGTTGCTCTTGTTTTGGTTTTTCTCTGCAAAACACTGTTGCTACAAAACACGCGCTGCTTCCATTTCATCACTGAATGAAAATCATTTTGCAAGAAAGGAGTTCTATCAGCACAAAACGCGAAGGCTTGGGCCACAAACACAATGCATCGTTTCTCTCCGCCTTGCTTTGTCCTTTCTTTTTTGTCAGATGTTCCACACAGAAACTAGAAGTTCGCTCTTTTGTGAGTTTCAGTATGGTTCTTCCTGCTTGTGCTCTCCCCCTGTTTCTGACCCAACAGAAACCAACTGACACTTGTTGAAACACAGTTCAAACTTCTCAAAGGAGGGACCTCACTTCCATCGCTTGGAGTCTCTTCTGTCAGACGCCATTCTTTTGTCGGAGCCCCTCCCTCAAGAACCAATCGTAGAGAGCTGGGGCAAGCACCGTTCGCTACGAAAATTGAGGCAAAGCACTGGTATGCAGAAATGATTTCGGTCAGTCTCAGTCCTTTCTACACCAGACAAAACAGATAGGTTTGTCACAGTACTCGTGTTTCACACTGTGAATAACCAGCATGCACAAATCTGCAAAGCCCTGCAGCATAGCTACGTACATCCACGTATTTCTTGTCATTTGCTAGGGATTTTCTAATTTTGTGGTGCACAAAAAGAGGATCCCACAGGGTGAGATTCTGCGTCTACGCTTGCATGTTTGTGCGTCTACAAATGGCAGTCCCGAAAGGGAAAGTGCGGGGTGTGAGAGACAAAGACTTTGCTGATAACATTTCTGAGTTGATTCCGTCAAGTCCTCTTGGTTGAGTTGTTGGTTCGCTGAATGAGATCCGTCATTTTGTGGGTGACGACAGGTGTGCTGAGAGCGCCCTGATTCGTCGGGGTCGCTCAGAAAGGTGGTCGCCCGTTGGGGTAGGTCATCATAACTCCAAACGTGCTCGGATAGTGGTTTTCGAAACAACACAGTTCATCGGGCTCAGTCAAGGAGACAAGGCAAGCGATGGCAAGCATGGCCAGGAGCACGACGTAGGGAGGAAGGCATAATCTACAGAAAAATGTACAAAAGTCTCCGAGTTTTTCGTTCTCCCTGGAGTAGCGGAGAACATACGGAGGCCTCCGGGATGCTGCCGCAGTGACGCTGCGCATGAGTCTCATGGGGTCTGTGTCCATCCCAGAGAGAACCTCAGACTCTTGCGCTGAACCCAGAAGGGCACCCGGGTCAGTCAGCAAACCTGTCGAGATCAACTCTGATTCGCGTTCACTCGACAACACCAGGATGCCGCCAGAGGCTTCGGTCGCCGCACCAGACTCAGGACCAGACTGCCCTGAACCGTCCCTTGCCTCCAAACTGGACTTCATGGACAGTTTGATTCTGCTTTGCGATTTCTTATTTCTGTTCCTGTCAGTTTCAAAAGGACGTCCAGGTTCTGAAGCGGAATCTTCGGTCTCAGGGTGTTCTTCTGCGGAAGTTCCAGACGAGCGTCGTTCATCTGAATGGATCAAATCTGGAAGAGTTCCTTCGCCACTGTCCAGAACTTCGGAATCCTTCCTGGCGTCCCTGGCGCCAACGACGCCAGCCGCGCCCAAGTCTCCAGGTGCGTCCAGGAAGTCCGGGAACTGAACACTCCCAGGTTCAGATGGGGAGAGATCGGAAGACTTTTCGTGAGAGAATGCGCTCGCAGATGTCTCCATCGTCAGATGGGATGTGGCGGTGGAACTGGCTGAGGCGTCTCCAAAAATGTTTGCAAACTGCATTTTCCCTGATTGTTCGAAACTACGCGTTTCATCTGTTTTGCTATCAGATTCTTTCTGTCGGGACCACCCAGCTTCGTGATCACTTCTTGCTGCCTGCCTTCCCGTATCAGCAGCTTTGTCGCCGTACCGAGTGACAATAGTTGATTGGTGGATCAGCTGAAGCATGATAGATTGAGTGATGTCGGTCTGACTCTCACTCTCCACTCCGGACACGCCGTCCGGAGGACTTCTGGCTCCAGGAGCTTCGCGCCCTCTGGGCACCACTTCACTGACATCTGGTGCCTGGAGATTAGTCTGAGTGACGTCATCCTGTGTGGACGGAGACTCAGTCTGGGACTCGGTGGTTTCCAGGGGCACGACGTCGGTTTGAGACGAACCTTCAGCACTCGCCCGCGGAGCTTCAGGAAGAGGCTCCTCTGTGGCCACACCCACCGTCACGTGATCCCGCGTCTGCACACACGCTTCTGAGACAGGAATTACTTCTGTTTGCGCCAAATTCTGGGAGACGAAAGGAATCTGAGTCTCGTGAACGCTGGTTGTGATTTCATCAGTCTGAGCATCCCTCGCCGTCTGGTCCGGAGTCGCAGTGACAGAGACGGCCGCAGTCTCCGCGTCCTCTGTTTGATTCTCCCTCGTCTCAATCTCTCTTGACTGACTGGATCTGTCTTCCGTTTCAATCCGCTCTGTCTGATTCGAGGCCGGAGCCACTTCAGGCTGGGATGTGTTCTTGTCTTCCTTTTCAATCTCGGTCTTTCTTGTTGTTTTCGCCTCCGTTGTTTCTGCACTTTGCTTCGTCTCGGTGGTGTCGTCCATGACCTCCACGATTCTCTTCATCACTGCTTCACCAATGCTGGCGTCATCTTCTTCATCTGTCGCTGAGGCAAATGACTCTGGCTCCGAATCGTCTTCTCTCTCCTTCACAATTTTCTCTTTTGCCTCTTGCACAACAGTCTTGCTCACTGAGCCTCCAGTGTCACCCAGGTCCAATGCAATCAGGACGGGTTCCGTTTGTACCTCAACGGACACCGTATCGAAAGGAGCCACCGTCTTCAGGTCAGGAGAGTGACTTGTGACGGTCGTCTCCGTGGTTACTGAGGAAGTGGACACAGCAGAGGACGCGGGCTCAGCGGTCGTGGTTGTGCGTTCAGACACATCTGTTGCTACGTTCGTCTCAGACTCAATTGTTGTGGTGATGGAAGTGTGCTTTTCTGTGTGACGATCTTCAAACTGAGCAATGTGAGAGTCCCCTCGCTCCAGCAGTGAGGTCTGGGTCTTGCTGTACAGCTCGGAGTCCAGGGGACTCACCCGGTCAGTTTGAACTGGAGTGTTAGTGATTGGAGCAGCCGGAAATATGTGAATGGAACCGATGTGGGTCGTAGTGAGGCCTTCCGTTGCCATCAGAATTCTCTCCAGCTCAGAGTGAGGCAGGTCAGTGGATGAGTGGGGGTCCTCCACGTACTGCACACTGACACCTTCGTACGTAGCACCGGAAACCGGAAGTAGCACGTGGGTGGCGTTAATGGCGGCGTGGCGCAGGCGTGGCGTTAATTCTGTGGAAGAGAAGAGACGGAAGACGGCGTCTTACCACGGCATGCAAGTCATGCGCATCGACACACGGACGCATCTGCGTCGGCGCAGAAGAGACACACCGCAGGGCTGAAGTCACGAGGCGCCGGCTGTGACGTCACAATTGCAAACGCGTCATGAAGGAGAGAACTTCTCTAGATAGCGAGAGGTACATGCAAACTACCTACAACAGAAAAGGAGCGCCTTTCAGTGTGGGAGTAAAACTGAGGGCGGCTGCAGAAACGAGCAAAGTCGACATCAACTTTTGGCAAATTCTGAAACCCTGTCGGGTCATCGGGAGCCTTGCCCGAGGCTGACCCCGTTCCGACCGCCCCCTTTCTATCTGCAGCAATCTTCGGCAACAAATAAAACAAGCTGGTTGACACTGCAGTTCGCTCGTGCTGCCCCCTCACAGTGCATGTGCATTCACGTGTGTGTAAGTTTCAGCAACACCCTAGCTGTTGGTGTGTCGCCGGGTTTGTATTGTTCCCACCTTGTTCTACAAAGTGCTGGAACCAATAGGTGCAGAGCTCAGGGAATGGTGCGTGTACAAAGAGGGGATCAAGGTGCAAGTTATGAACGAAACAGACAGGCTCAAAACCCAGAAAGAATTCAACTGATGAAAGTTTCAACGAAGGAAACCAAACTGGTGGAACCAAAGTGAACTTTGATGTGAAAGCTTCAGAGATGTCTTTTGCACACCCGCCGAATTCGAAACAGAAAACAAACAAGAGCAATTTTGTTGTTAGGATTTTTATTGAGGCATTGAGGGGTGACTGATTGCGTGATACAGAATCTATGACGTCATAACAAGCACCTTCAGGACAGATTCTACCGGTGGTGGGAGCGCACACCCCGAGTCTGCTCACTCCAACAACTGTTGTTCCCAAACGTGACCTGAACAACTTTCCTTTGGAGGAATTCCGATATTTTCTTGTCGGACAAAGCAGACGACGTGCACGTTCTACACAGAGAACCTCTACGCTACGCTACGTACAGATACCGACCAGTGACACACAACGCAAACAGCATTGAACATTTTCGCTGGCACACCCCGTGACACAGCGCGCATTTCTTTCGAACATTCTCACATCAAGCTTTTCGCGTGTGTTCGCGCGTTCTTGCAATCAGCAAGATGAGTCCGAGTTCTGCCAAGAAGATCCTGGCATGTTTTGAACAGTGCGTCTCAATTTTGGTTGAAGTCGAGGGCACAGCGGTTGAAAACACAGCATTTCAGGGTTGTGACCGAATTCACCTGGCCCTTCGATAACTCGGACTCAACTGTTGATTGAAAAGTTGAGTTTTTGACTCTCTGTTGAGTTTTGCTTCATTTTTTCATTTGCATTCATTCACCTTGCTCCAGCGACGTGTACGTACTCGTACATCTCCACTTCACGTACCTCTCACGTGAAACGCAGAAAGCAAACTGGATTTCCCAGAAAACAGCAAACTTGTCATTTTGCTGTCCACTGAACAAGGGCCGCCCGAACTTATGAGCACAGCGTTTTTGCTCAAGAGAAAAGTGCAAAAACTAATGCGTTTGGAGAACCATGGCTCGACAGACCCCAAGGCTGTGGGTGTGTCAGAACCAGAGACAGATGTGCATGGTGAAAAATTGATACCCACAAATGTACATCTTGGAACCTCCAATTTAGTTTCAAATGGCAGGACATGCGTCTCTTCTGTCGGGTAAAAATACTCAAAAGACGGAGCTATTACGTCTGCAAGAAACATCAAAGAATCTGTCAGTGAGAACAACTTCACTTTCTCAGTGAAATGCAGTTCACTTCAGGCGCTTCTTCACAAAGAGGTCGGTTTTCTGATTCAAAAGGCAATGAACAGGACATTTTGTTGTGCAGCTTGCTTCCAAAAGTGCGCCCATTCCATGAACACACCACAGTCACACCAGATTTGTCAATTGAATTTCATCACAAACACTTTCAGATTTTGGCTGCTTCTTCAGTCACCAGTGAGTTACAACACGTGCCAATGTGGATGTTTGCGTTTTGTGTGCTTTTTCACACCGCGAACTTTTTTCACCAATCTGAACTGGACGCACGCTGATAAAAAATGTCACACACCACATTTGTGGGCCAAAAATACTACATTCATTCATTTAGATTTAAATATCAGTAGACTATGTCTCTAACTGTTACAAATAGATCTCCAACACCAAAAAGAGTTCTTGTCGCGAGAGCTTCCTGGCGGAATCTGATGCACCTTTTTTTCGCAAGAGAATCGACACCTGTGCCATTACTTCAGACCAAACCTTCCCACTCCGGGGTCTGCACACTCCACAAGAAGTCACACAAGGCACAACTCAATTTCATTTGTTGTCACTCTTTCCGAACGTGCCAGGACACTCTTGCGACAAGTGCTCTTTAGCACCTACGTACACTTTTCGGGACTCTACAGGGTACATGAGGGCGTACTACCGTACTCCAGGGTATGAGAACAGGGTTACTTGCCGCCTGACTCGGCTGCTTTCTTCATGGCAGTGAGAGCCTTCATCGGCCCCAGCAGCTTCTTTCGGATGTTGTCCATCTGCAGAAGAAAAACAGCGAAATCACGCACATCATCACCCAGATATCCAACTGGGAATTCCAAGTACAAAACTTGGACGAGCCATTTGCTGTCCAGTCTGCACACGCAGCATTTCTCCCCATGGAACGAGACACCCCAAGTTTGTTGTGTTCAAAGAGCTCCTGGACTCCGTGACAGGTGACAGGATGTGTGACCTCACTTTGAGTCACCCCTTCTGCCGGGACTTGGGAATGAAAACGTGTTTGTGCAAAAGTGTCCCTGTTTGCTCGTGATCGTCAAGGAGAGTCCTTCAGGTGATGGAACTGTCGGACATGTTGAACAAGTTCAGTGCTTCGTGGATGATTGTTCTGTTCCCTCAGAAGGTTTCACACCACAACCGCAACAAACAGAGCTCACACCACACGCCGGGGAGTTACGTACTCGGGGAACAACGCGGACGAGGGAGGGTGTTGGTTGGACTTGACTTGAAACAGCAACAACAACACCGGCAAAAACAAAGCAGAATTGAAGTCCCGGTTGCTATTTTCTTCGAGCAGTTTTGATAAAATGATCTTCCAGTCTGACAAAACGAATCGTCCAAAAATGTATGCATGCCACAAATAAACAAGTGCAAAACCAATGAATGAGCCATGAACGAAGTCAAAGTGACGAATCGCTGTCACCTGCGCGAAGCTTTACCAGTCTAAATCATCCAAATCGCTTTCATCGCTGCCCTGGTCAAGTCAACGACAAAACATCAGGATCAGCGGAGGACAAAAACAGGACACAAGAGTGCACACCCACCAGTCACTGGCGGAGCCAACCGCAGAAGCATTGAGGCCAAAACGTGCAGTTTGCTTGGCAATGCGAATCTCCTGGATCCGCCAGCAATTTCAGCAGACACAGCAACACTGTTCGTTCTTCATTGGGCATAGTCTTCACAACACAAATATGTGAAGGGCACACACGCGCGCGCACACACACACACGCACGTGTGTACGCACACATACACATACACACACACACACACACACACACACACACACACACACACACACACAACTGAGGTGCAGCCCATGATGGACGCTGCTTCTCAACGCACAATTGCCTGAATCCGACAGGGACTTTTCGCAGAAGGAAGCCAAACTTCACAACTCGGCTGTTAACGTGTGAGTACTCACCTTCTCAACCACCATCTTGTTTTCTGGGTCGATGTCCAGGGAACTCGGGTCCTTGACGACGGTCGCCTTGATGAAGCCCCGGCGGATGGCGTCGCCCACGTAGATGTACTCGTTGTCGACGTTGTGCAGATAGGCGCCGGTCTCTCGGTCGAGCAGGTTCTGGCGCACGGCGTCCGTGAAGCTGATCTGTGAACGGGATGCGTGAGCGTGGTGCAGGGAAGAGGACGCGATGACATGTGTCGTGTTGAAACGTGATGGAATGACCAAATAAAAAGGTGAAAAACTGTGATGCTAAATTCTTGATTAATGTTGGATTTCAGAATGAAGGCAAATTGTGAAAATGTCGAACAAGGATGACAATGCGATTGATTCAGAATCGATGAACTGATGGACAGGTGAACGGATCTCGGACGGAGAGTCACCGTTCCATTGCCCAAACAAAGCTTGTTCATGTTCTATGGTTGACCTGTAGCAGCGCGGCTCAGTTCGGAGGGAGGTGCTTTCTCCAAGGTCTCGACATGAGAGTCATGTCACTTTGCACTGTTCATCTTCGCGTGCACAACATTTTCACTTTTTTCAGAAAGCATCTGGGATTTCTAAGGGTGCGAACATTTTTTCGGATGGATTGACAAACAAGGAAGATTTGAAAAAACACACTTGCGAAGGTTTGGCCTGTGTCTGTATCTCTTTATGGCATTCTCCGATGAGACAGAAAGGTAAAGGAAACGAGGGAGATGCACACAAGGCTCAACCAGCAATCCACACAAAGGTGCACGAACAGTTTCCGAACAACCCAAGTTGCGGAGTCCACAGTGCAGCGTTCAACAATCTTGAGACCCTGAACGGAGAAAGTACCTTCCCTGCCCAGCTCCGCTGGTTCTCAGCGGGGGCGGGTACCTTTTTCTTGGCCTTTTGGTCCACCACAGCATGAATAGCGTATGTTTTGGTGACAACTTCCGGCTCCCCCACATCGACCGACTCGTCGAACTCGACGACGAGCAGCCCGGTGTCGAGCGCGTCGCCCAGCGACATCTCCGTGTCTGAAAGAGACGCGCGACATCCATGAAGAAAAATTTCTTCTGACGCAGAGTCAACGGTCAACAGGAACCGTTGTCGCCATGACATCTTTCCCTGACCCCCACGTGAGATGCAGAAATTTATTCGATGATCCAAGCAGCAGCAGGTCTGTGACTGATGCTACCCGCACTCTGCCCTACCTGTCATCGTGTTGTAGTACACCCCTTTGCCTTGGTCCAGGATGCGCTTGGCGATCGCCTCGTCGACGGAAAGGTGCGCGTCCGTCTTGGCGTCGATGACGGCCTTGACGGTATAGGGGCGCGACTCCTTGTGCGTCTTGATGGTGATGAGGCCGATGTCGCGTCGCTTCTCCTCAGTTCGCTTCGTCGACGTGAACTCCACCTGCCGGCGACGAGGGCAGAATCAGCCAATCGTTTGGGACTGGTTGCCATTTTCCTCAAAACGCATCCGTCCCCACCATGTGAATTTGGAGCTGGTGGACCCAGACGTGCTGCACACCCTGGACGTTCTTGAGGCCTTTTGGGCCACTGTGATTTCTTTGCTTTGTCACTTGGCCTGTCATCCTCATGCCCAGTTTTCACACAGTTCGTGGGTATGGCGAGTTGCTCATTGCTTTTCAACCGATGCGAATCGCTGCGAACCGTGCGACGCGCGGAGCGCACCTTGATGAGCCCGGCGTTCATGGCGGCGGGGATCGGGATGCTCTCGCCGGTCTGTCGGTTGTTGTAGGTGCCTTCCTCGCTGTTGATGATGCCCAGCATGACGGCCTTCTGCATCGACACGTCCTCGTTGCTCATCGGGTCGAACACGCCTGAAACACGCACAAACGGAACAATCGCTCAGACACAAGTTGACACCTGCTGTCTGTCTGAGGGCTTTTGGCAACCTCTTCCCTCCTGGTCACAGCCATTTGTGTTGTTCTGAACTCCATTGTCTAATGGACACGGAAATACTCTAACGCATTGATCCAGTACGCAACCCGCTTGTCCCAGAGAAACAAAAATGTCTTCCTTGCTTCACACGCTGCCCCACCTTCACCTTGACCCATGCCCCACCTCCTGGGTCCCCCGCACACCTGTGATGACGAAGGTCTTGCGCTCCTCCTGCTCCATGTGCGACACCTGCTCCGTCTCGGCCGTCTCGTACTCGCGGTCGAGCGTCGTCGTCGCGCTCGCCTCCTCCGTGCCGTTCGCGTAGCGCCCCGACTCGAGCGACTCGGTCGTCACCGACTCGATGGTCTCCGTCACCTGCGGAGCAGCGCGGCCGTGAGACGGGGAGCGCGTCAGGGGAGGGAGCCGCACGTCCAGCGGCAGCCATGTATGAGATGACGAGTTGTTCGGGGCAAAACGTGAACGAAACGAATTGGTGATTTGAAGTGAAATGAAATTGCTGGGATCCTGTTCGAAGGGCAATCGACACGGTGAAATTGGCTGTTTTCTGAGTGCCCGGCTCCGTGTCCCGAACAGACAACATTCATGTCACCAGAAGCAACGGACAGAGCTGATGCAAAAGAGTAAAGCACAAACGTTCAGCTCCTGTTCACAGCAGAGAGGTTCTGTTAATTCTGAAATGGGAAAGTTATTGACACACTGGGTTCACACAGATGACTGGGCATTGGAATGATCAAAGCCCACAGATGACAACACTTGTGGACGTTCTACTTGTTGTACCAGCCAACAACCTGTGACATTTCACTCCATGGAGACGGTTAGCTCTTCCTCGGGGTTGGCATTCTGTGCAGCCCCGAGACACACGTCAGCTGTGTGTGTCCACACCACGGGGATCTCTGGTGCAGAGATAGTTCCACCACAGGGGTACAGTACATGAGCCACTCCAGGGTGCCGGGAACGATCTAACGTTGCTTTCTTCCTCTGTACAGTGTTCACGTGAACCGAAAAACCCGTTGCTGGTCGAGTTGTTTCCACACCAGCTTCTTTTGTATGTTAGTTTGTTGTAGACTCTGCAACCAGGACAACAATCCCGGGAGAGTCTTTCGACGGCAACACACGGTGGGGCTTCACTCCAGAAGCGTTAAGGTTCAAACACCACGTGGTTTGGGTGTCACTGTTAACCGGGGTGGAGTTGGATGAAATGGGTGATGTGGAAGTCTACCTCATGGGTGCTCCAGGACTCGGAGGAACTTCCTGTTTGCGCACTTCCGTCCCCAGCGGCAGCGCCCCCTGTCTCCACTGTCTTCCTCTCGGTCTCCACCGTCCTGGTCTCGGTGCTGCCTGACCCGAAGCTGCCCTGCTCCACGACGACCCCTCCCGTCCCTCTCGTCTCCACGACCCTCGTCTCCGAGCTGCCTCCTCCTGAGCTCCCAGTGCCCACAATCCTCTTTTCTCGTTTCTCTATTTCAACAGTTCTCGTTGTGCTGCTTCCAGATGCAGAGCTTCCCTCTTCTATCGTTCCTCCTCCGGTGTTGACAGTCTTCTCAACCACTTTGGTCTCAGTGCTTTCACCTTCACTTGTTCCGCCCCCGGTTGGTGGTTTCTTGACCTGACCTCCGGTGTCCACCGTGTCGCTGCCTCCGGCGTGCATCTGTTCCTGTATGGTTGTCGTCTTCACGACTGTTGTGACTTTCTTAGTTTCAGTACTGCTCGAACTGCTGGATTCTGGTGATTCTGGAGCAGAGCTCTGAAGTTTCACACTCTCATCTTTCTTCTGAATCTGCAAAAGTTTTGTCTAAATCTATGGAAAGTGTTTTTATGTTGCTTTCAGACACGAAACAAAACCGTGATTCCACTCCATTCGACCTAACCACGCGTTACCTGCAAACATGTGGAAAATATGAGTTCTCAATTTAACGCGAACACGAAACAGGACACCAAAAGCGTCAAACTGTGTATCAGCTGCTTTCATCCCCAAAATCATCAACCAACGCAGAGAAGACTGAAGCGAAGCCAGACTAGTGTCTCTCGACTGAGCCAGATTGAACTCAGGAGAGACTCGCAACGACACAAGGTGACCTGCAGCCAAGACCAGCGAGCCGTGGCTCATTCCGAACCCCCAATCCTGTCCTATCCACAACACAACACTCCCACATCACAAAATACACTTCATCTGAACGGAAGGCCCACTGAAGTTTCAAACCCAACGTGCCCATAATTCTACGAGCTACTTGTCCCACTGTTGATTAGTTGACAAAGTGAAACTTTCGCGCACAAACAACTATTGCTAACACCGTGAACACACAATATCCCAGGCCATGTTTCCAAGGGTAATGTACAGTGACATGTCAACAAAGATCCAGGAACTAGATCTACACGGTCTCCCCATCTGCGGTCAACGATCATGCACTCGTGGGTCTGCAGAGCGGACCCCGACATTCACATAGACACGCTGCAGATCAGAGACCCAACACCACGCAAGTGCGCCGGGCGTGCGACGCGCAGCACGTGACACGGTGCGGTACCTGGGTTTCTGTGCTGGACCCGTGGGCGCCGCCTGTGGCTCCAGGGCGGGCGTATGAGTAGGAGGCACTCTAAAATATACGCGCAGAACACATCAAGGAACATGTCTTTGAACAGAGGGCCAAGTCGTAAACACAAGTTGCACGCAACATTCAGTTTCTGACTGTTGAAAGAGGGAGTTATTTGGGATTTGTAAAATCTCAGGTAAAGTTCAGTCAGGCAGGAGAGAGTGTGTGCACCTGCGTGCTTGTGGAGATTTTGACGAGTCATGTTGACCAACAAGGAAACAGGACCCCTGGGTCCAGGCGATGGTGAGTGAATCTGGGGCATCATAGTCTGAGGTGGTGGAGGTCTACTTCCTTCCCAATCTCAGTCCCAGAATTTTCTGACACCGACTCAAGAACAATTTGGCTTGGTATTCTGCTGTCCCACAAAAAGGTTTTGCGAGGTGTACCTCGGGCACTATAAAATCAGGGTTGTCCGAGGCAATAGCCCACATGCTGGAGGATTCGGATGTGGAACTCTGGTGCCTCTTCTGCCTCTCCCTCTCTTCCTCCAACATCTGCTTCTGTCGCTCCACCATCTCATCCTTGGAGCTCCTTGTAGTTGTTGTCGTTGTCGTCACCGTCTGGAGAAACACGGCTTTAGTCAGACCAAAACAACGAAAGAATAGCCAAGTGAGTTCAAATTTTTGACACGCTTTTCATATCAAGTAGAGGTCTCAAGCCAAGGCCAAACGAGGTTGGGCCGCTCGCAAGACAACACCAAAACACGAATTGAACCGAAACTGACTCAAAGAGGAAGCTGTCAACGCGTACCTTCTGCAAGAAACAACACAATCACCAGCCTGGAGACAAAATTGATGGCCAAATAAAAAAACAAATGTCTCATTGCACCAAGATGCCCAGATCTACCACGAGAACCAAGACCGTGCTCCCAATCTCATTGTTTTCAAACCTGCAACCTCAGGAAAACAACACCACTAATTCCCACTAACTTTGGCCACGAACTTCACATTTTTCTTCTGCAAATTGAGGACACAATCAGACGACAAAATTTTTAATTGAAAACTTGCACATGCGCAGACGACCACGCCTCTCCACGGTGATACATATGCCGAGCTTTGGTTGACAAGTTGCCCTCACCAGGCAACACACATTGCAAGAAAGCACAAAGTTTCAAGCAAACGAGGCGCACATCGATGACCAACATGGTCCGGCCACACTCCATGATGCGTGCATGCCACAAAACACTCGTGCCTCTGAGCTACGCACACCTACCGACAAGACTATCAAACCACTAACCTCCACGGTAAAACTAAAGAACACAACCTTCAGCACTGACAAAGCGCACTGGACACCGGGGGAATGTACAGGGCTCGTCTTATCCAAGAGACTTGAACCCCAGCAAGCTGACAGCACCACGAGAGCAGGCTACCTCCAGATGGCCATTCTGGGTGTGACACGGTGCTTCTCCATACAACATTTCTCTGGCAGTTTTTAACTTGCAATGGGGGCCTCGGATCACAGATACTTGCTCCTGCAAAAATGCAATTACAATTGTGGGACAACAACATCAACACTCAACAGTTTTAGGTGGATCTGAAACCAACAGTGACTGAAAAAAAAGAACTCAAATTTTGTCATTTTTCAAACCACGTTCGTTCGACTTTCACTGTTCAATCGAACGGCGCTTTTGAAATCGTGCACTATTGACAAGATTGCAAATTTAATTTTTGATAATGCTGACCCTTGAACCAAACAAAACCAAACCACATCCACTGAAGCGGGGGACTACACAGGCACCACCAAGCAGAGACTTGCTCCGAAAGACATTGGTTCTTTTTTGTTTGTGTGCAGCCAAAACCGAAAGACCAGGACCAGATGCCACGTGCTCTGCTTGCAGGGCGCCTCTTTTCGAGTTTCGCGTGGGTTAGCTGAAACGAAAGAAGTTAGATGTCCAGTCCAAACAAAACAACTAGAAAATGGAACTGAAGTGTGCCCGGGTGCAAGAACAATCCTATGTCGTGAAAGGGTGCTTTCTTTCTGCCTCGTCCCAAGACAAGCGAGTGTACACTGCAATCCACCAAAGACTGTTGTCAATCACATTCGATCGCGTTTTTGTTAGCCCCTTGGTGTGTCACGGCATTCAGACATCGTGGTTTTGGAGTGAGCTCATCTCCCGGGGACAGTGCGGTGCGTCTCCAGTCACCACTGCACTACACTAGACACACGTGCAAGTTGCGAGATACCTCGTGCTTCTGAGACTTTGTCTCTGTGCTGGGGACGGATGTGACAGTCTCCAGGGACCACACAGTGGATGAACTCTCATCCAGGGACTTGTCTGTGGGTTCCTGAGCCTTGGTGCTGCGAGTGGTCTCCACGGTCTGCTTGGAAACCACCTGGTGTTTCTGTCTCGCCTGCATGTGAAATAGCCGTCAGATTGCAATGATGAAATGCAATGGAAAACGAAGAAACGTGCGCACTCTCAAGACAAGGAGACAGACTCTTGGCGTGAATCTCTCAAATCCCTTTCCTGAAAACTTCGCTGGCTCATCAGATACTTGGGAAAGCATTCTCAAGCAAAATTACTGAAAATGAAGAACCACGCATGGTTGAGCTGGGGTTTCGGTGGGAGTTGCAGAATTGTACACAAAAGTAGCAGGACACAGATTGCTCGTGGAACGATCTCAGATAGCCCGTCCTCTTAACACCTACAAGAGAGTCTTGTATCTGAAGGAAGCACAGTAGGGGCTCAAGCTCCGTTCAAAAATTGTACAGCCTGGATCTGCGGGTGGAATTGTGGGAGGTATACCTCTGACGCGTGGTGTTCTGGACTTCCGCCTCCAAGGTGTTGGACACTTCCGCTTTCAGATCCTTTGGTCGAGTACTCAGTGGTGACCGTGGTCATGCGAGCACCTGACTTTGGGGAGGCTTTTCCAGGGGACCTCTCAAGTGTCGAGAATTTTGACATTAAATTGTGGTCGATATTGTGGACGTTGCAAGGAAGAGAAGACAGTGATTCTTCGTTTGAAACCATGATGCTTCCCGAGAGCCCACGGGAGGTCAGGGTTTCTTGGGTGTTCGTGACGTCACTCCTGGGGAACTTGGATCCCGCTCTCTGAGACCTGCGTGAGCCACGTGGGGTCTTCTGAAAGGCAAAGTGTGTGCGGTTCGAGCAAAGTGTTTTGACCACAGAGACCTTGAAACTTGAAAACTTCTTCAGAAGACATGCCGAAATGCTGAGTCAGATTCTCCAAGGTTGGAGCAAGAGCTGAAAGGAAAGTTTATTTGTTCGCAGACAGCGAATGAAAAAGAAAAAAGTGATACAGCTTCGCTATGAAGGATGTACATGTGTTCACCGATGATGATCGTGAGATCGTCATCTGCAGCGAAGGCAGAGAGATGTTTTGCAAGGTAAGCTGGGATTTTTATTTGTAGAAATACCCAGCAGTGAGAAAAAAAACGAAGGTGTGCTTGATTGAGAGCATGAAGGAAAAAAGCAGTGCCAGGAGCACATGAGGAACTGGTCGTCAGCCTACGGAACGTTGGCTTTCTTCAAACCCTCACCCTTCATCACAAATGGCAACATGAATTACAGCTGTAACTAATTGAAAATTGTCAATCATACTCCTTGTTTGGCTTCTCTGTCCATCCGTTTCAATCAGATACTTGTGAAGCGAAGCGGAGAGCTTTTTGCTGAGACACTGTTTGAAACAGCTGAAAGTGACAGACGTGGAGGGGTCATGCTATCTGAGGGACTGTGTTACCTCGGGAGGGGAGGCGAACAACATTCTCCCCATCGTGCTTTCCACGTCGTAGGCCACTTCCTGTGTGGCAACAACGCTCCGTCAAGTTGGGTTACGCCGTATTTTTCAGGAGTCATGGTTCTCAAGATGATTCTATCCTCTTGCACACATCAAATTGGCACCACCAAGAAAAATTTGGAGATAAAATAACAGAGACAAGAACCTCTGGGTTCAAAATCAAGTGCTCCAGACTGAAAATGTTATCGAATCAGTGATCACTCGTCAGGTTGGAGTGCAGCACTCACCTCCCCGTCGAGTCGGTCGCCCCTCTCGTGGATACTGCCGCCGTGCCGCGTCAGCCACTCGTTGAACGCCACGTTGTCTTCCTCGGTGAACTCGAGCTTCAGGCCTTGCGACCACTGCCTGAAAGCGAGGACCGGAAGTAACACAGGGTCAAAAAGGTCAGATTCGCGCAGGTGCCTTGACCCGCTGTCCTGGTGGAGACACAGATGTGTGGACGGGGAGAGATGGGACACTCACTGTTTGAGCTGCTGCAGCTCGAGGAACTTGAGCTGCTGCCACGCGTCCACGATGAGCAGGTACTCCGGGTTCGCAGACGTCTCCACCAGCACCTTGTACGTCTCCCAGTACTCCCACAGGTTCTGCAACGAGCCTCGTGCAAACAGAACGTTCTCGTGTGACCCCCCCCCCCCCCCGTTTTTTCTGCACCGCAGTCTGGACACGTGAAACCAAACAAGATCCAGTTTTGGATAATCTCTTTCCAGAAGACGAACACAGAAAATTACCTTGTATTTCTTCAGCAATTCCTCGACCAACTCAAGCTTCTGCTTGAGGTCGGCTGCCATTTTCGGGTCTGCAAGAAGCACAGGTGTGTTGTGTTTGATCAACTCGAATGAAGCTTGAATCTCTGTGCAGCTCCCATCCATGTTCATCTTGTGTAATTGCAACAAGCTGATCACCTCCACGTTCTGATTTCTCTCCATCCCTTCGTGTTCTTTGGCTCACCTGCACCCCAGTTGGACCACAATCCAAAAACAATCTCCCACATTGATGTTTCTTGTCGCATCCCTACGTGTCAACCCTGCATTCTAGGGCACTCACCGTGGTCTGCCTTGCTGCCCTGCTGCTGCAGCACCCTCCTCAGGTCCGTGTTCCTACACTCGAGCTCCACGTAGCCGTCGTAGCCGCTCCAGCCGGACCCCAGCACCGTCTCGATGAAGCTCAGCAGCCGCGCCAACTCGTTCTTGTCCACCACGGGGATGGCCTTCAGCTTCTTCTTCTGCAAACAACAAAACGCACTCTTCACAATTGTCCCCTTTTGGCATCAAGGGAGAATGGAAACAGCAGTCAATTGGTATTTTCCCGGCAGTCTTTTCTCCGGACTCTGAACTCACTCCAAGTACAGCGGAGTCAGCGCACCTCTTTGTCATCGAACTTCTTGACGGTGAGCAGCATGAAGGTGATGAGCGTCTTCCCGACGCGCTTCAGCGTCACCGTCCACGTGCCGAGCAGCTGCAGCCGCAACCTGCACCGAGACGTCAGGCCATCGGAAACTTCAATTTGTTTGTGTCACGACAACCACCCAGAGACTCTTGAGACCTTTCTACTCAGGACTTCTTGTCACGTACTCAGGCCAAAAACACGTGCATTTGGCAAAACGAGCAGACAGACATCAAGCACACAAGAGCGCCGCACAAATGTTCCTCCAGTTTCTAACGATCCCATCCAAGCATGGATGAGCATGGCGATACGCTACGCTGTCCGTACGTGTCCCCCTACACACCAGTGTAGGTGTATCCCCCACGCGTACCTGTTGGCGAGGTTCACGGCACCGGCGTCGGGTCCCGGGATGAGGCAGACGATGCTCGGAACGCTCGCGTCGCGGAACGCCAGCGTGCGCACGCGCCACGTCTCGGCGTTGCTGTTGTCCGTCAGCGTCAATTCCTCCCCCTCTCGAACCGCCACCTGCAGACAACCACACGTCAGCTGCGCTGCACATATGGAGTGTTCGACAACGCACAATCCGTTCACTCTTCTTCACCAATGCTCCAGGCACTTCATTTCCCCCAAAACCTCATCGAGCAACACGTAGCCCAGTCCCTCGAGCCGCACTCCACTCCCTCCCTGTATGCTGCACCGGACCCACCTCGCTCGTCTTGTAGTTGCAGAGCGCGGTGACGGGTCGGTAGTGGTCGAGCGGCTGCGTCCTCAGCTGCACCGGAACGACGCGCTTACTGCTGTCCAACAGCGAGTCCACCTTGCCTTGCCAGTGCAGGAATGTTGACAGCACCTCCTGCAATGGGACAGTGCGGTCACATCCTGAGGCTTGAACTCAGCTCTGTTTCTGCTTTTCTCAGGTCAATGGTCTTGTTCATCGCATGTCCCCCAGCTAACAGGTCCTTCGTGACGCTATCCCAGCTGCGTTCCGGTCTTTGCATGCGTCCTGTGCACGTGTCTTTGAGTGTGTGCGTCCATCTCGGTCTCAGTGTACGTCAGCCCTTCCCTGCGTCTCATCCTGCCCTTTCATTCTTCATGTCCTCCCCTGGCTCGCATGTTGCCCTCCTTACCCTGCTCCCCCTACTCACCCTCCTCCCCACGTACCTTGAGTTCGAGCAGGATGCGGCTCGCCTCGCGCGGGTCGCCGCTCCCTTCCTTCCCCTGCTGCACCTTCTCCTCAGCCTTCTTCAGATCCGCCGCCATCCAGCGTTCGTACTCTTTAGCTGTGTGGAAGAACTGGAAACAAAAACAAAGACAAAATGAGTCAAAGCGGTTTATCACCTGACAAGTTCTGCGCCACCATTCATTATTTGGCCATTCAACCCAAGAAGACTGTGCTTGGCCCTGTTGTGCGAACCTGGTGGAACTCGGACGCGTTCTGCAGGTGAATGTTGGCGCAGCGCACCAGCTGCGAGATCCAGTCCCAGTTCGCCTTCACCGCCAGGATGCAGTTCTGAAAACGCGATGAAGGCACCGCATCAATCTTTTGCAAGTCAAAGAAAGATGCATTTGTTCGTGTTTCTGTCCTTCTCAGGGATGAGCCTGCGGACAGCAATGGCTTTTCGCAACGCAATGTTGGTTTTGTTCAGTTGACAACATTGAAACGTGCACAGCGACTGTGGGATTCTGTACCTGCGCGGCGGCGCCCGCTCCGTCGCGCGGCTCCCCCGCCGCCCCCGGCTGCTCCCCGGCCGGACCGACCAGCGACGACGCGCGCTGCGAGAACTGCGCCGACAGTTTCTGCAGCGGAAGGATAAAGAGATCAGATGACACTCTGGATCGGGTGACGGTCTTGGTGTCTCCTTGCACTGACACCTCAAAAAAGAATTCACCCACACTGCAAAAATGGAGTCCATGTCATCAGCTCCGTCTTCATCCAGGGCTCATCCAGTCAAGTTTTTCCTCTTGATCTGTTTCGCTTGTCACCAACACCGGCACACAGTGCCAAAGGCAACTTGCAACCCCGATCCGCACACGCCACCAAAAGTTCCGAACTCACATTGACGAGTTCCTCGAGCCCGGCGATCTGGGAGACGCCCTCCAGACACTCGAGACGAGACTTCGCCACTTCCTGCAAATACACCACACCAACAGTGAACACACACACACACACACACACACACACACACACACACACACACACACACACACACACACTGACACCAGAGCTCAGACCTGCGTTCAGCCGAAGGTCTGGCTCCATTGAACAAACAGGAAACTTTCCCAGTTCTGCTGCCTTTCCATCGCAAACTTCTGAAGTGCCTGGATATTCTGTCAACTTACCTGAAGCGTCTTGTATTTTTCCTCCACTTTGTCACCATCTCGCGTCTGCAAAGACAGGGCCAAATGTGACACGACTAAGTTTTGCGTCGGGTGAAACAGAGCGCCTGGGCCTGGTTGACTTGGTCCAACAAATTGACCCTGTTCTTCCGCGTGTCTCACCCGCTTGAGCTTGTCGACCTCCTTCTTGTAGTCGTTGACGAGTCCGACGCGCTGCTTCTGGTCGGCGAGGCTGCCTCGCACCGCGGCGGCGTTCGCGCCGAAGTCGCGCTCCTCGTGGATCAGCTACAGCCGAGCACAAACATGTCTCATTTTCACAGACAGCCTCAAGATTTGCTCAGGGTGCCCCTCGAAACCGGTTTCCCATTCAAAAACACCAAAACCAAATTCACTGCTTGTCTCTCTCCATGTCTGGTGACCTGCACCAGCATAAGGTCCCCTCCCCCACCGCCGGCGTCTGCACCGACCTGCTCGTCTGCGAGCCAGCGCATCGCCTGGTCGCCCGGCGCCGCCATCGCTCCCGCGCCGCTTCCGCCCTCACTTCCGCTTCTGCTGCCGCTACCGCTGTGCGTCGAGCCGCCGGGCAAGCCGCTGTACTGCAACAGAGAGATGCGTGTGAAGCAAAGGTGGCATGACTGTAAATCACGCAAAAGACGTATCACGTCAGTGTCCCAATCAGGTTCCTCTTTTCGAGTAGCAACAGTCACCACAATCAGAGCAGAAGGATCAAATGCCGTTCAACTCGGACGTCCCACCGCTCTTTTTGTCTCTGCTTGGTGGAGGTGGTCTGGCGGACTCCGAGAGAGTCGTCCCCATTTCCACCAACCACTGCTCGGAGTTCGGTTAGAATCTTTTCATGGGTTGCGAAAATGTGCAAAGACTCAACCTCACGAGACGATCCTGGCCCCATCGTGCGACAACATCCAGCACTTGTGTTCACAAGGCAACTGCTCATCTACAGTTTGCCTCTTTGCATGGAAGTGTGATACAGCTTGATCTTTCAAAACAGGTGAATGTCAATTCAATACTGCATTGTGCTGGTCTCATGTCATGTGCTGAGCTGAGAAGGACAATTCCTGTCTGTTCTTTTGTTTCTCACTCCAAACCTGAACCTCCTGCATGCGCTCTGTACTCGTACTTTTCCTGAAAGCAGCTGGTGATGTGCCCTTGCGGAATGTTGTGCACGAAGCCCAGAATAAGATCAGCGACAAGGGTTCGAATGAACGTCTACGCCTCAAAGAACCTTGATCTCACTTGACAAAACAGCCTTGAGTCGACCAACAGTTTTGAACGACAACCCTGTCAAGTGCTAGTGCCAACACACACACCTGTCAGCAATGTTTCCTTGTTTGTATGCAGCACCTGCACAGTTCAAGATTCACACGGTGACATGGCGCATTTTGCACATGCAGTCTGGTTCCTTGTGCTCAATGCTATTGTGCTATTTGTTCGACACCATGCTGACAGCTAGAATTGCGGTCACCGTCCAATTATTGAATTACATGAGGCTAAATGTTGCTGGAATAGCAACACAGTAAATTTGATGCTGTGTGCACGCGAGAAGTGGTCGCAGGTTGGATGGTCAACCAGACCAGGCCCCAGTGCAATCTCCCGCGAGGATTCTTCAGGTCGAAACAGAAGTGGATGACCCCTTGGTTGTTGTCAAAGCCACTTGTGAACGACAGATTGACGATCAACTCGCACTCAATTTCTCAAGAAAGTGTTTGATCTGTAGTGCTGTCGGTGCTCCAAGGAACACCGTGTGAAGCATCAGACATGCAGGCAAAGTTTAGTGCTCCACATGGGCATGATGTCATCGAGACGCTCAGGCTCAAGGATCTACAGGGATCAAAACCAGGATCCGCCTCAGTGCCCTGAAAGCGCGTCTGTTCCAGACCAGTCGCGCCGGTGGGAGCAGCATGTTTGCACACTCGTTAAAACTTCAACTGAAACTTGCGGAGTCACGTTTTAAATTACCCTTGTGAAAACATCCGTGAAACTGCATCCTCATCAGGATTGAAATCAAACTGAGATCCTGTCGTCTGCATCATACCGCCCACGAGTACCTTGTTGGATCATGAATATGTCCAGGGGCACCGCCGGGAGGTACGACCTTCCTGCCCGGTGTGGCTGGGGTCAGGTACGCAGTTGACCTGCACTGGAAAAAAAGGTGAGAAACGACGGGAAGCACTGCGGGAGAAACAGACGGACCTGCTTTGATTCCAACGCGCTGGGACTCACAGGTGGTGCTTTTCCATAATGTCTCGCTCAACCTTGAGAACGCCGTCCTTTTTGGTGAAGTCTGAAAGCAGACTTCTGAAGCAGGTGGAAATTCTTTTTCCTGATCAGTTCATCAAGAAGGGGAGTCCACCTCGCTTTTGTACTTTTGTCCTCTTGCGTTTCCATTGGTGCAGTGGTGCAGACACTTTCTGTGTCTGGATCTTGGCTCGAGCACTCCGCGTGAGTATCTCAAGACAGGACTCCCTTGTCCCTTCGGTTCTCCACAAAAATTCTGTTTCATCTCGTTCCAGTTGGTGCACGGCTGGAGGGATGGTTTATTTGTGTGCCCTGTTTACCCGTATGGGTTTCGAATTGGGCTGGTTTTGAAATTCCTTGCACGTTGCGCCATTGCTTTGCGCCTACTCGAATTTGACAGAACGATTTCACGTGTAGAAAGACACCATTCTTAGCAGCGCACAATGCAGTGTCGGATTGGAAAACGGTATTCAGTTCACAAACCCGCGTGTTGTTCAGAGTGACGTAAACTGCCAAGGTCAGGCTCTTCAGTCTGTGAATGATACCAGACGATCAGCGTTTGCGTTTCACGTTCGTGCAAAGACGTGCCTCCAAACGGCATTGACGGGAAGTCTGGGCACGGGCGTCTTTTGTTGGGGGTCAAGGGTCCACGGTCTCCCGAGATCAGCGGACAACGGAACAGGCGTTCACGGCCAACGTCATGATCTGACAGGAACATGAACAGGCCTGGATGAACTGTGATGCAGACAACAACAAAGATGAAACACACGGAATTTTTGAGAGTCTCTTCTTCTGGTTGAACAAACGGCATGCACTACCGTTGTTCTGCGATGAATTCTGTCCTATGTGGGCACCATTTTAGGCTTGGAATTACACTTCGGACAAGTTGTATGAGCCGACTGTGAGAAGGAAAATAAGAGCCTTTCACAAAAAGTGTTGTGTGACACCCGATCCTTGCACAAAGCCTCGCTGAGGGCCGGTGTACAGGTAATGACTTCATGCCAAATAGGACGCGCTCGCTGAGAGAGGGAGTCCCGGGGCTGCGGACAGCATCCCGCATCTCCTGTGCTCTGTTGAGACACGGAGTCTTTCTTGTGTTGGTGCAAATTTAGCACACGAGTGCCGCAAGGAGGGGGATTAAAGTTTTTTTGTGCGTTGTCTCTGTGTCTCGAGGAAGTTGTCCAGCACTAATTTTCCAAAAACGAGACAGCTCACCCAAGCTTCAGTGTGTGTCTCAACGCGAATCCATTCCAGACTGAAGCTTGAAAGTTCCGATACCCTCGACTGAACTCTGAATGTTGTTTGTGCGAAAATTTACGATGCCACAAACGTGAGTGAGGTGTGAACTCTTTGGATCTTCAGAGAAACAAGCATTTCATTTCAGCTTTGTGGAAAATTATTCGCTTTTACCGTGCAAGCAATTTTGCAGGTCAACAGTTTCAACACAACGCACCACAAACCTTGGCTTGGAAATCATTCCCCAGGCAGAGTTCCTCAAGAAATGTTCAGTGAGATAAAATTCGCTTTTCCTCCTGCTTTCCACTCAAGGCAAGAGAGCCACGTTGCGGAGGGCCAGGAGACCAAAGGACGAACTCTCGTTACGTGGATTGTAACAGTAATGCTTCAAGCAACGCAACACACAGCTGGACTCATTCAGTGCAAGCCAATTAAGTCACAAATGTTGCACGATTCATCGTTCAATATGTGTTCTGAAATATCTGAAAACTGCAAAAAGATGATTTGTGGCCAGATTGTGAATGGTCGTATATACTCTTGGATGTCATGTTTGAAGAGATCGCACTGGTTACAAACCCAACCTACCGAACAAGACTCGAGCCGACGTGCAAAGCACACACGCACTTCAAGGCAACTTTCAAAACGAATCTCAGTTCAATCTTTTGACAACGCTACCCGCGTCACAACCTGACTGAGCTGAACTCATGCAAACACATTTCGGCGCAAACCAACCAAACAAATCCAAATGCACTCCTCTTTTGTACACGTCTTGTCTGATGCCCCCCTGCCGCCCCCACGTGTGACATACCCACATTTCACTTTCCAACCGAATTCAGCTTTGTGGTTCTGAGTTTTTGAACTCTTCAGTGAAATTCTACCTGGAATTAACGGGAACCTACCTGGCTGTTTCACTTGTATCGCTTACATCCAATGTTTGTGAGATGTAGACTGTACACGTTGCAGCCTCCACAGCTCAAATGCGCCGACACACACTTCCCTCACAGCCTGTCATCTAGATACACGGAATAAACAGCCAAACAGAAATTTTCACTCTGAAAGCTCAGGCCGCGTCCAACTTTCCACCTTTGCGCTGAAATGCATCACCACTGCTCTGAGCGGCGCGTTGTTTGGAGTGTGCGAGCTCAGCAATGTTCATGCCCCAAGACGTTGGAATGGTCCACCACCCATGACTGCGCAGTGAACAATGTCATGCCTTTGCAAAGATAGAGTCCCAGCGCTTTATGTTTTGCGCTTCAGGCGACAACCGATTATCAATCAAGACGACGGTCTCTAAAGGCACGTGTGGAAATGTTTCTTTTTTTTTTGTTGAAGAGGAAATTGTAACAAATGTCCCAGACACTGATAATGACGAGTGGGACTTGACAAGCTCGCCTCCCTCAAAGGTACCTCAAGGTTTACTGGGGTTCTGTTTGGCATATGAGTTGTCCTGCTCTTATACAAAAGGGCACAGACGTGTGTACAGATTCGCCAGTTCTGCCACAATTACCCACCGAAGGGCTCTTCTTGATCCGCGTGCAGTTTTCCTCTTGCAGGTTTTGAGTTCACTCGGGTTTCTAACCGCTGTGATCTTGACCAGGTCATGAATTCTCTTTACAGATTTGTCAATTTGATGCAACTCGTTTCAGCAAACGTAAAAAAACCTCTCAAAATCAAGCAGCGAAGTTACTCTCAGAGATTTTATCAACTACCTGCCTCAGACATGCACCAGTTGCCGCGGAGATGCGAAAGAAACACTTGACGTCAAGTCCTGTCATAAAGATCCCTCACTGCCGGTGTGGCGTTCTCCACAAATCTTCGCACAACAGGGCCAACCTTTTGTGACTTCACTCGTCAAGATCAACTGATGTTTGTATTTTCTGTTGTGGATCCAGAGGTGGGGTACTGGGGGTTCGATTTGGGGGACGTTCCACATCACAGTTCACGACACAAGGAGGGGTGGATTGCCGTCGAAGAAAGCCGGGTCTCCCAGAGCTTCCAAAAGCCCCAATGGACAGGTGTTCTCGTGTCTGCTACAGAGAAAACTGGTCGTAACGTGAACGTCCCAACGAAAGGAACCCAAAGACCGAAGACCTAAGGTCGCGTGATCAACGGCACTTTCCACAGGAAAGCTGACCGCTGGCGTATTTAGCTGACACCACTGTTTGCTCCGCTCTGATGTGCACTGCTCGACCAGGTGAGATAACTTGTTTTGGCCAACAACACCAAGTGAACGACAGCGAAGATACCAACTGTCAGCAGTGAAAATGACATCGCAGTCTTTTCAGCAGAAGCCTGAACACCAGTGAGAGAAATGCCGTACCAAGAACGTTTTTCCTCTTCATGCAGGTACGTCCCTGCGATCAACCAGAACCATTACCTCAAATAAATCTTCTCTGAAGTACATGTATCTGGTTCAAAGTCAATCTGCGCTCAGACACAACTTTGGTCAGTCTTTTTCAACTCACGAGGCGAGAGAGGACAGACGCACAGAGAACAAACGATCAAGAACAAACGCAACAAATCAAACAGAACGCAAACAGGACAGACGTAAAACATTCAGAGATCGCTTTATGCGCGAAATACACCTGTTACATGTGCTTGTTATCTGTAATTCAGGGCTCAGGGGATTCTAGGGTGGGTGAAAAGTTTGGTGGCCAAGGAAATATGGTGTAACCAAATGTTCAATGAACTCGTAATCCAAAACGTGTCAGTTTCCGTCAGCTTACCAACAGGCGCGTGTCGAGGGTGTCTGAAAGAGAAGAACTCGGGACGTGAACACAGCTGCAACACGGAACATGACTGCGCATCCTGGTGCTGCCCAGGTTGGTGATCTCTTTCCTCGACCCCAGAAAACACGTCGGGTGCACCGTGAGCGAGAACACACCTGCACGAGACACACGGGACAAGAGGAGATGTGGGACACACCTACACGGCGCTGGAATGGTCAGTGGTAAACAGTGGGACATGAACAAATCCGTGGACCCAATACACAAAGCTGGTGAGGTTCATCAGGGCTGCTGTCATGTCCCTGGGCCTCAAGACTTGGTCAGGACATTCTCTCGCAAACCCCCCAAAATACCATCATGCCCCCACCCCGTCCACTGCTGCTGAAAACTGTTGATGATCACAACTGTATGAGGAATGGCCAAACGAGGCAATAAAGAACATGAAGGCCACATGTTGTGGTGATTCTGTGTGAGGTTCTCGCGGAATGCGTGTGTGAGCCATTGCATGGGAATGTTGGACGGAAGGTGGTGGATCTCTCTCTAACATGTAGGAAGCCTCCCACAACAGTCGATTCGAATGAAGAACACAGAACTCGAATTGAATTCTCAATCAGGCTTAAATTGGCATCAATCACCCAATTAAGTTCAGTTCTTCTTGTGATTGATCACAAAAGCACAGAAATTTGTCCTTTTGACACGGTGAGTGGTACGTATGATGAGTACGTTCATCGAATCCAGTGTCGTTTGGCGATTGTTTCAACGAGCAACGAATCTCAGAAGAAAATCTGGACAAGCACTTGTTTGAACAGGGTCTGCAATGATGTACTAATGAGCCAACTGTTGGTACTAAACAACACTCGAGAGTATTTACTGATACCTGTTCATGTACTTGTGACTCAGTGAGTACAAATTGTACTGGGTGAGGGTGCGCCAGCTGGTTTCTTGTCCTTCGAGTCAGTCCCTCGCATCAAGCTCTCGAGCTCGAGTTGAGCCCCTCCACCCGGTGCTCAGGACAAACAGTGCGTCTCCCGGACACCACAATGGATCACGTGAGAGTGATACTTCTACAGAGTGCCGTGCAACAGGTCCCACGAGTTTCTTTGTGCACGCGTTGCTCAAGGTTGGGCTTTTCAGTACATTTTGACTTCTTGCGTGAAAAAAGCTCTGCATCAAATCTGAATGCAGAAACAGTACCACAGCTTGGGTCCTGGTGTTTCAAGACGGAGAATCTGCTCGCGTTGTCTTTTTCTGAACTCCTACGCAACCCAGGCAGGACTGCTTCTTTCATCAAACAAAGTGCATCTTCTTGAATGTCATGTTTGTTTGCTCGGTGAACGTTCTCGAGGTTCACTTTTTACACGGGAGGTTCGCGCGTAGTTCAACAGCTTCTGACAGAGATCACAACTGACCGCGACACTAACGCCTCTGTCGCTTCTGCAGTCCCGAGCAAAAGCGCAGGAGACATCAACCCCGAACCCTATACACAAGCCCTGCACTTCGCTTCACTGGGGAACTGTCATGGAGCAACCAGCTTCTTTTCATTGCAAGCAGATCATCTGAGCAACAATCCAGAGCGAGAAAAGTACAAAACTTTGTGTGGCTTACCTGACATCAGTCCACAGTATCACTCCAATGTGGGTTTGCTCCAGGCTTTTGCTTCACTGTTCTGTACTGTACAAACTCGCTCTCTGTTTACGCAATCCGAACAACCAGCTGAGCAACTGCCTCAACTTTGTAAATGTGAAAGTTGCCGCGAGAAGCTTCAAACGAGTAACGGTCCCCCAGGTTTTGCACTGGTTGGAGCCCCAGTCCGCAGTGCTGGCTGCACGGCTGTACGTGGAGTCTACATGGGAACTGAACGCTCTCAAAAAACTCGCTTCATCTCCTTTTTCGTTGTGCAATTTTCACAAAAGTGGTCAAGAAACCATAACCAGCCCCTGGGGTGTGCTTTGGTCCAAGCTTTTGTTGCAAGCTTTTCGGAAGCGACCACTGACATTGAAACAAACACCAACCGAACTGTTGAGTTGCTTCCGTGTCATGTTGAAAGGTTTTATCGTGAAAAACATGGGGTGTTGAATTCAGGTGTTGGAAGGAGGGATTCTGCTGAATGGCAGAACCCCGCAACATTTCCACAGAGCGTCTACGGGAATCCTCGGTTCACTTCCGGGTGGTCCGTGTGGGCAGATACTCGTACGGCCGTTGAATTTTGAGCTCAGGCCACATCGCACGCCCTTTCGGATCACCAACACTGGGCAGATGCGGAGTGAACAAGACAGAACTGTTGGAGGGAACCCTCAGTGTACTCGCATCTGGAAGCCCATTGTTGTTGGAGTTTGTGTACAACTGAACGCTTGTTTTGAGCACATCAAGTGGCTGTGAAGTACAATTTACAAGTTTACTCAGAGTGCTGAGTGGCAAGTGGCCAATAAAATCCTCCACTTTTCCGCACCCGCCAAAACACAGTGCTGACTGTGCCCGCCTGAGAACTATGAGCTCTGACTGGAGCGGATCCAAGGATCCAGGGAGCCCAGGGGTGGGAAGCAATGACGATTCTCCTTCCTCGAGAAAGACAACTCGTTGCCCAGATGTGGTGGGCACATGAAGGAACGAACTTCCATAGATCTTGCGTTGTTCGCTCCCTACCCAGTCACATCCACTGCAAGACAGCGGCACCAAATCGAACAAACTTGGTTCCGAGACGTCGGGACAGTGCGGCGGTTTCACAGCGTCGTTTATCCGTGCTGAGCGCAGACGATCCCTTTCACATCCTCACGTCCCACGTCTCAAGCTCCAACCGCCAAAACTCAGACAGACACTCTGAGATCAAGTTGTCGCTTTCCATGTGGACATTTGAGTACCATTCCTTCGCCAGTTTGAAACACAATGTTGTGTCTGATAAGTGTCTGAATTGGGTACCTTCTGCACAAGGCTACTGGCATTCTCTGGGATCCCAAGCGGAGGGTTTCTAATGGTTTCTGGGGGATAATGGGACATTTGGGCTGACACCTGTTTGGACGAAAGGTCAGACTGATTCGGACAGGGATCACCCGGACCACAGTTTGCTCTGGTAGAACAGGGAACCGAACGAAACCGACCATGACGGGTGGTGGGGTGCCCTGACTTCAAAAACACTGCATGCGCCTGCCTCACAAGCAGGGAAAATTCTATTTCTCGGAGTCATGTCATCCCAGGTCTTCTGTTTGAGAACTGAAGGACCATGTTTCAAGTTTTCTGGAGACTCACTTGCCTCAATCGACAAGTGTTCTGCTCGACCAGCAGCAAACCAAAATTTGTCTCCCACGACATCAACGTCTTTCAATGCAAGTTTCACAGAGTACCACCAGATCGTACGCGTACGACGAATGTAAATTTGGAGTGTTCGTATTTCAGCGCGGGAATGTGTGTTTGTTGCACAAGAGGATTTTTGTTTTGTCCATTCTGCTCACGTGTGTTTGCAATGCCATTTATGTTGAAAACGTGCGAGTCCATAAGCTTCAGGAGGATCTGTGTCAATGACTTCCAACATTATTTGGACATAAAAACTTCAAACCGGGATCATACGTTGAGATTGTGGCTCATCTTGACAACAAGAAACTTTCCCTGCATCACCGATACTAGAAGCCGGTGGTGTTGTGAGAGCCAGTCGGGTGTTGCCTCTATCAGATCTGCACTTTTTTCTTGACACTCTCAGAGCAGCTTCCAGTGCAACTGCTGCACGCAAATCACGAGTCTGTTCGAATCAGAGCCAGTTCAACCCTTTTCAGTCCAAGGTGAAAGATACTCCAGAAAAGAGCCTGTACAAAAAGCAGCGACAACGGGGAACCCAACATCGATGAACCCCAGAGTCTGGTGAACTTTGACTGGAACAGCTCCCGATGAAGGAAGGAAAGAAGAAAACTCCACCGGGTGTTGGATCCACCAGTGGTATGTCAGAGACTTTGGGGTGATTCGTGTGCTGATCTCTTTTTGGAGCGCAATTCATCAAAGAGCTTTCACCCTCATTGCCCTGGATGACATGATGACATGACAATTGCCTCAAATCAGACACTCTGCACAATCCACACATTGTTGCTGTATTTTGTGCAGTGATTATGCAAAACAACTGTCTGAAAATAAGCACATCAAAAGAATTCCCGCTGGCAAATGGCTCACCAGAGCGACAGCTTCACTGAACCCCACAAACACGACACTTGCGTTTCAAAAAGTTTTTTTTTCAGTCTGTTTTGACGAAAGTGGCAAGAAAAGATGTTTCTGCGGTGCAAATAAGTGTCACAATGCAAGACTGGTGAGAAGGACAATCATCAATAAAGGAAGAAAGAAAAAGAAAAGAAAGAAAGAAAAGAAGGAGGAGGCAAACACACACACTGGCAAGGTATCTGAAGGCCCAAAGAGATCAATCACAACAAGGAGAAACAGAAGATGAGTACCCCACCAATCTTCGCCGGATTGCGCAATCTGGGAATTCCTACCCCGGCCTTGTTTCGTCTGTTCTGGCATCAGGCCACGTGCAGCTCCCAGACAGTCGGAACTCTACCCCGACTGTCAGACATATCCACTCCAACTGCTGTAGCCGAGCACACACCCTCTCAGCAGTGTTGAGACTCCCACTCAACCACCGAGCGAACGAAACTCACTGAACAAAAAGACCTCACTCTGCAAACACCAAACTTCAGGACTGAGACGAATCGACAACACCTTTATTCCAATTCAATGACTGGAAAAATCACTCATCGTCCAGATACAACTGCTGCAGGTTCTGGTGCCTGGAGCTCCGGGAGCGCGCCCTGGTGCAGCAGCTCGTTTCTGTGCAGAGTGAACGTCTCATCACGTCAGATGACGAGGCTCACCTGTCTGTGTGGGACATCGAAGGAGGAGGACTTGCAGTGTGAAAAATGAAACAAAGTTCAAGCCCTCAAAAAGGTGGAAACATTTTGTTAGAAGCAGCGTCCCTTGACCTGCACCAGCAGATACCCTCCAGCTGGTTCACTATCCAATAATGCTTGCGTGAGGGAGACCCGAAAGCAACAAGGAACCCCGGAGCGACACCGGTGCGAGGCAGAAATGCTCACAACAGTTCGGGGTCTCGCCTCCCTCCCCAGATCTTGTCAAGTTCCTCACTTTCCTTGCTTGAGGCCCGTATACTGACAAGATCGTGTGTGGGCACTCAATCACATCAGATGGGTGCACAAACAGTTCTCTCACAATCCTCTGTACGAGTCGTATTTACTTTTTGATGTCATGCAAGCTTATGTGTCATGCAAGCCCAGTTCTCACGTGTCATTTCCGCTTGCTCTCTGTGTTGCACGTTTGAGTTTGAATCACCACACAAGACAAAGACACCTCTTCTCAAAAACCTCAAGTTGGCAGCACTGTTTGCTCTGCATCTGTATCTGTCGCACAAGCGAAAGAACCAATTCTACCACGCTACGGTCACAAAGCCTCTCGTATGTGACCTTATTGTGGTAGAAGTGAGTTCACACACTGCAAGAATGGTTCCTGTGAAATCATACAACGATTTTTCGAGACCTTTGGTCGAGAAAAGAGTTGTATGATTTCACAGGAACCATTTTTGCAGCGTGTGTGAACTCTTACATCGTCCCGGTGAAATCTGAACCAGTGTCAAAGCGTGGGTTGCAAACCAACTTCCTTCTTGCAACACCGATGTTATGCCTGGTCTGCATCTCCCATCGCTTCCCAACGCACTGGCCTCTCGTCCTGTGCCCAAAGTGCGGGAGGGACCATGGAGTCATTGTGACACTGTCGAAAACAAAAGGGTCATTGTTCACAACCCCAGTGCTTCCACAACATTTCATCGTGGAGCTTGGCTTGCAGCGACAAAACGCATGTCAGGTTCAGATTCGTGAAGAATAAAAATATGACAAAATGGCACGTGTTGCACCCAGGAAATACGTATCAAGTTTTGATTTTGCTTGTGCTCACGCAATACGCCAACAAAGGTTCACCCGGAGGCTCTGGCCAAAGGTCCCAGTCCCACAAAGGGATCAACAAACCAAAACAAGTGCTGGGAAGCCGAGAGACAACTACGAGCTCCTCGAGAGCCTTACGCACCTCAGGGGCCTCAAGCATAGAGACCAGGACTGGTTGTTGTGGTTGCATCCAGGACGGTTGATTCCAAGTTGCATGTCAGGCCTTTTCCACTGGGATCAGCCGAAATTCGAATAAAGTAGAACCAGTGCTTTTTCCGTGAACCTTGTTCAGCTTGAGTGTGTTCGAAGTCAGGCTGAGAAGCAAAGGAGCGGACAACAAGAAATTTGCACAACAAACACGAACTGTGGAGAATCCAAACGTTTTTCCTCTCTGTGATGTGTGTTGTGCGCATCTAAAGCAACACAGATTACATCAGGGTTCACTCTCTCTGAGAAATGTCATTTTTCTTTCACAAACTGAGAACGACGGAAATGCAGGCTGCGGGTTTCTCTCATATTCTTCGTATTCTTTCTGTTTCCATTTTGTTTGGCCTTAGGACTGGGACTGGAACAGGAACTGGGACTCGGTCTCGGTCTCGTCTGTTGGTCTGTCGTTCGAATCGGTCTGTTCGTTTTCACAAAACTACTGAAAGCGCTGTGCAGGAACATCGACCTCCTCAGCTCGTACTCGCTTGCCCGTTTGGCAATTCCCGTAAACAAGGAGAATATGGTTGGGTGTTTCTCTTGTTGGGGAAGAACTTGCGCCACTTGAATGATTTTTCTACAACTCTGCGATCTCTAAACATGTCGTACGAGCTCACATCGTGGTAGAAATGGGTTCTCACCCTACAAAAAGGTTCCTGTTCAATCACACAACTCCTTTCTCGACC